>Ga0209039_10000018_pt1 | contig 130244 bp, 95 predicted proteins | sample BogFormECP12_OM1_FD_188238 | JGI IMG/M metagenome (GOLD analysis project Ga0209039, IMG submission 188238) | Bog forest soil microbial communities from Calvert Island, British Columbia, Canada - ECP12_OM1 (SPAdes) (version 2) | ecosystem: Environmental > Aquatic > Freshwater > Wetlands > Bog ... | reverse complement strand
ACACGAATTCATTAATCCACGGGATAGAATGCGATGGACAAAAAATAGTTTAAGGTTGTAGAAAATATCTTATAATAAGGTTAAAGATGAAATACGCTCGAACTCTATTCGATAATTGAAAAATAAGAAAGAAAGAACTGGAAAGAACTGGAAAGATCATTTATTCCGACCCAACAGGCTTGGCGCGAGAAAGTTTGCGATGCGGCTTTTGAATGAAAACTGATCTATCGACATGGATTTTAAAAAACGTTTTTTCAATTTTCTTGAATACCCATGCCACGATAGTATTGCGAAAGTCAGAAAAACGACGACTGGACTCGTCAGAGTCCAGCACGTTTTTATCTTCATTTTACGCGGAGAATCTTCTTATCATCCGGGACAGGATTCTCATAATTTAATCCTACATTCTCGCATAATTTTCGAAAATCCGTGTCTGTTGTCATGATTGCTGTCGCCTCTTCCGTTTCGGAATGTCCCATTTCGTCGTGAGAACCCAGAATGCACGAAATGGAAGAATTTCCGGGATGACGGGTCTAAACTCACCCCGCAAGATTTCATCAAATATATTTTTGACATAAACATGTCCAGGATGATTTTCCACGAAGTAAATGGAAAAACAATTGAGATCAATGAGTTTTTTTTCATTCAGTCATCAAAAGTCGATTTCCCAGCTTTTAAGAACGTGGTCTTTCCCCAGTTTTTAGAGCTCCTCACAGTCTTTTGTTCAGGCACGAGGATCTTGAGAATAATTTTATCATTTTCATCAAGAATTTCAAATTCCTCGCCAGGAATGAAATTATGCTTGTCACGTATACTCTTGGGTATGGTGACCCGTCCACGATCATCAATGTTCACTTTTTCAGTCATATAATATCACCTCAGATTTCCCATCTATATCTGCCCATTCATGGCATTTTCTTTAAAAAAATGCCGACCCGGCATTGTCTCCCCCCATTGTCATGATTTTCATCGGTTTCAAGCATGCTTTTCATGTTCTTTCTCGATGAATAAGGATGTGGTAAAAAATCTGTTAGCCTTTATACTCTTCAAATTTCTCGAGGACGAGGGAATAAAGCTTGGTGGACATGCGGAACGTGGTTTTTTCCACTAGATACTTCAAGGAACCTTTCGCTTCTTCCGAGCTGACGATCCCATTCTTCACCAACTCGAGTAAAATACCCAGCGTCCCAATTACTTTTAATCCTAACGCCCTCGAAATTTCACGAGCAGCAAGGTCATCGATGATGAGGACATTGTCGTCTTGTGATTCCCTGGCGAGCGCGAGCACCCCTACTTCTCCTGGATGAATGTTTAATTCGAGCAATTTATTGATAAAAGCGACATCTTCTGGTTCCTTGATGGAAAGCCACGATGAAAAAGCAATATCGATCGCTGCGTGCTCCGGTACGGACTGATCCTCCAAGAGTTCCTCCTTCACCCTGCTACACGTGATAATCGGTTCGTATAGCTTCGGAAGATGCACGAGCAATCCCAATTTCCCCAGATACATGAGAGGGGATGCATTGATGAAAGCAATCACGTCACTTGCCTTCCACGAAGTCGATATCTTCCAGGAATGCCTCCTCCGAGGATGTCGGAACGTCACGAGAAGCAAGGTCTGCCAACATTTGCCTAAGTGAAACCTTTGCAATCTCCGCGGCTTTCCACGCGCTCATATGGCGGAGCTTGACTTCTATTGCCAGGAAATCGAGTAAATCTACTTCTATCGACTTGTCCAAAAGTTGCCTTATGTAAGCAGATTTATCCACGATTTTTTTGCTTGCCATGAGAAAATTGAGTTTTTCTTCGAGCTCGGGATCGATGCGGACAGATAAGACGGACATCGCCAATCGTGTATACCATGTCATCACCTGTATATATCTCTATTCTGTATAAAAGCCCACTATATCCCGATGATATAGGGTCTCAAGATTATCCCGGGAATACCCGTGTCATATTCATCACATTTGACTCGATCTCGTGAATGACATGGTTTTCATTAGATACTTACGCTTGCGCGGGTTCAAATCAATCTCGACCAAAACGATCCAGGTCGATTTCGACAAGGGTTTCTCGGCAATCGTGGGAGCAAATGGCAGTGGAAAGAGCAACATCCTCGAAGCATTTAGCTTTGTCATGGGTAATTTGTCAGCAAAGAGCCTGCGCGGCGACAACATGCGTACCATGATCTTTTCTGGCAACCCGAAGGCAGGCATCCCCGCTGCCAAGGAGGCTTACGTGGAGCTCGTGCTTGACAATGCAGATCGGGGCCTTCCCATCGACACGGACATCGTGAAAATTTCCCGCAGCATTGACCTTGAAGGCAAGGGCAAGTACAAGATCAACGGGACGACGACCACGCGTACAGAAGTCCAAGATCTGCTTTCCATGGGCGGCTTGCATTCCAGTGGGTATAGCATGGTTCTTCAAGGGAGCGTTTACGAGGTCGTCAACATGTCAAAAGCCGAACGCCGCAAGCTTATTGAGGACATCGCCGGCATCGCCGCGTACGACGAGAAAAAGGAGAACGCCCAGAAAGAACTAGATCAAGTCGAGGAAAACCTGGCACAGGTGCGGCTCTTGCTCAACGAGGTGTCGTCCCAACTCGCCATGCTAGAGAAGGAACGGGATGCCGCGCTCCAGTACCAGCATCTCACCAAGCAGCTGGAACATTCCACGAATGCAGTCAAGATTCTCGATATCGAATCGCTTGGCGATGACATCGAAAAGGCACGCACGACCATCGCTGACTTGCAAGCCAAGGTCGACGAAATCGATGCGACGATCGCGACCAAGGAAGGCGAGATCGAAGAGGCAACCGCGCAGATCAAGGCGGTCACGGATGAACTCGCCAACAAACAAAGCAAGGAATTGCTCCTCCTCAACCAGGAACTTGACCAGCTCAAGCAAGCCTTGTCGGACCTGAAATCGGGGATCAAGTACCTGGCCGAGCAGGAAAAGAATGCCTCCGCTGAAAAGGCACGGCTGGAGACCGAGATCGCGGCACTGGAAACCGAGAAGGAAAGCATCGAGACCGACATCGATGCGTTGCAGCGCACCTCTGGGTATCAAGAAACCGAGCTGGAGACGAAAAAATCGGAATTGCAAGCAAAAACCGCGGAATTGGCGAGCCAGGATCAGAAATACAACGATCTCCTGGCGAGCAAGGAAGCATCCCGCCAATCATTACTCGAAGCAAAGAATGCCTTGAACGAGCTCCGGTCGGAACTCAAGATGGTCGAGACCTACATCGCCAAGGACACGGCAAGCATCGATGCCATCGCGAAGAAGGCAACCGGCTCTGTCAAGGTTCGGGACGACATCGTGGCAAAGCTGGACTCCCTCAAGGCCGAGATTGCTTCCGCAAAAGCCGGGAAGGTCGATTCCCCCGACAAGATCCAGGGAGACATCAAGCGCTGCGAGAGCGACTTGCGAATCACCAAGGACATGATCCGGCAAAAATCCGAGATAATTTACGAGATCCGTTCGACGATCAAGGCAGCACAAAATTTCAACAATAACGGGGCCACCAAGGCCATCTCCGCATTGCTCGAAGCCAAGAAGAAAGGCACGATCAAGGGCATCCACGACACGATTTCCAACCTCGGTAAAGTCGATTCGAAGTACGCGGTGGCAATGGACATTGCTGCCGCCGGCAAGACCAACTTCATGGTAGTCGACAATCGCAATGTTGCCACGGAATGCATCAATTATCTCAAGAAAAATAACTTGGGCAGGCTGTCCTTCATCCCGCTCGACAAGATTTCCTACAAGGAATACGATCACGAGTACAAACTCGTCGATGGCGTGCATGGACGCGCCGTCGACTTGATCGACTTCGAGAACTCGTACCTGCCAGCCTTCGAATTCATCTTCGGGCACACGTTCATCGTCGATGATCTCGAAATCGCGAAAGCTTTCGCGCCGAAATACCGCAGGGTGACGCTGGATGGTGATGTCATCGATCCATCGAACCTCATGACGGGCGGGTCGCTCAACAAGAAAGGCGCGGGCAGTGCTTTCCAGAACAAGGACGAGGAACGCCTTCCCGCGATGGAGCAAGAACTCGAGGCATTGAAGCAAAAGGAGAAGAAGCTGGATCGCGAGATCCGGGATTGCCAAGCCAGGATTTCTGATTACTACACGACTAAGATCAACACAGAAAAGCATTGCAGCGACATTAAGGAACAGATCGCCAAGTTTGAAACCAAGCTCGAGGAAATCGATGGCGGTAGCGATGATAGCCAGCAAAAGATCCAGGAATTGCAGGCCACGATCGACGAAAATGCTACGAAGAAAGATAACTTGTGCGACGAGATCCAGCAAGGCGAGGAAAAGGTCAGCACCATTCAAGGCGAGATTACCGCCATCGATGAATCGTTAGGCGCGTCGCCACATGCTCAACTCCAAAGCGAGATCAAGGCCCTCGAGAAGGCGATCAAGACGATCGAGGCAAATATCAACAAATCTGCCATCGATCTCGCGCAAAAGAACACGCGTCTCACGGAACACGTGGTCGGCTCGATACAGGCCAAGCTAGACCGCATCGTCGAGCTAGACGAGGCCATCGCGACGGCAAGCCAGTCCTTGACAGAGAAAGAAGGAGAAAAATCGACCACCGTGGAAAGCATCGATTCCTTGGAACAACAACTCTCGGAAAAGAATGCCGAGCTCTCTTCATTGTTATCGCAGAAACGGGAGTTCGAGAAAAACAAGGACGAGCTGGCGAATGCCGTGCAACGATCGCGGTTGGAACGCCAGGCTGCTGATCTCAAGCATGCGTCACAAGTGACAAAAGCGGCAGAACTCGAGCAAGCGTTGCAAGCCGCGAAAGCCGAATTGCCCGAAAACCTGAATGTCCCCGAGGAATTCATCCAGCTCGGGAAAGCCCAACTCTTGCACGATATAGAAGGGTGCAAGAAGGAGGTCGAAAAGCTTGGTAACGTGAACATGATGGCGATAGAAAAATATAATGATAACAAGGCCAGATTTGATGATTTGAGCGGCAAGCACGAAATTCTCATCAAGGAACGGGAATCGATCATCGAATTCATGGATTCGGTCGAAAAGCAGAAAAAGACCGCGTTCCTCCAGGCATATCAAAGCATCGCGAGGAATTTTGCCTACATTTTCTCGCGACTTTCACCTGGTGGTGAAGCAAAGCTGGAACTCGAGAATTTCGAGGATCCCTTCGCCGGCGGGGTGCAAATCATGGCACGACCTGCAGGCAAGCCACTCAACGAGATTTCCTTGCTCTCCGGCGGGGAGAAGGCGCTCACGTCGCTGTCCCTCATCTTCGCGATCCAGCAGCATTGCCCGTCTCCACTCTACATACTGGACGAGATCGACGCTGCCTTGGATGACGCCAACGCGGCGCTCGTCGCGGACCTCATCAAGGAATTATCCAACCGGTCGCAATTCATCATCGTCACGCATCGCGACGTCACCATGACGCGGGTTGACCAGATTCTCGGCGTCTCCAACGTCGATGGCGTCACCGACGTGATACAACTTCACCTCGGGGAATTATCGAAGGTACTTGTCGCGCAGGAGGCGTGAAACTCGTGGCAGAAATTGCAAATTTATTGGGTTCTCAAGCCACGATCGAGGACATGGCGAAAGACTCGGATACCCTCGTCCAGCTCATCGAGTCTTGTTTGTTCATGCGAGGCGAAGCAGTCTCTGCAGCGGACATCGCTGAAAATCTCGGCATTCCGCGTGAAACGATCGATCAAGGCTTGTCACAGCTCGTGCAACGGTATGAATGTTTTGGCGGGGCAATTCGAGTTCGCCAGATCGACGATGACTATTGGATCATGGACTTGAAAGAAGACGTGTCGGAGCACGTCGAAACTTTTTACATCGAGCAGAAACCTTACACGAAATCCGATATCATGACCATCGCCTTCATCGCATACATGCAACCCGTGCCCAGGCGAGTACTCGCCTTCTATCGAGGCTCCAGCGCCACGGCACAGGCGAGAAAATGGGTGGATGCAGGCTTCGTGGTCGAAACCAAGGTTTCTCGCGAGGACCCCAGCTTGACGAGACTCATGCAAAAATACACGGACGAACGAGAGGAGGCAGTAGCGAGCGCGTCGCCGGACGAAAGCAACGAGCCTGAAGGAAAAAAGGAACATTCCAAGCGAGATTCGTGGCTCGACAAGGATGAATTCTCGTGCTATGTAACAGCCCCCCGATTTTCTGGCTATTTTAACCTGCCTCGCGACGTCGACGCCATGAAAGCAGAACTGGAAAATCAGAAAGAAATGTATTGTTTATTCGATTGAACTCTTTCTTCCTATCAAAACGTACAATTGACGACAACAGGATAATGATCCGAGTACGTCTGATTGCTGCCATATGATGCCCGGGGTATCGTGCATGAGGTCACGTTGATCAAGCCGTTCACCAGGATGAAATCTATTTTCTTGTTACCAGTTGGTTTGTAGTTCGCGTTGAAATCAGGCGCGGTGGAATATGTTGCGTGTCCCTTGTACGAATCAACGAGTGTAATCGTGCCATTGTGCAGCAACATGGCGAATGCTCGCGTCGAGTTGACCATGTTGAAATCGCCTATCAAGAACGTTGGCAGGCCACCCGCATACAAGGGCATGCGATCCTTGATCAACGCGGATGCAGGTTCCGCGAACGAGTTGTAAACCGTGGCATAATGCGTGCAAAACACCACAAACTGCGCCCTTGTGGCCGATATCTCCAGCCTTGCCCACGTGCACACCCGATAATTTGACGGATCCCAGGGTTTCGATGGAAAATCAGGCGTGGATGATAGCCAGAACGTGTCCCCATCCAAGAAGGTGAACTTACTCGCATCAAAGAAGATCGCAGCATGCTCGCCACCATGCACGCCATCGTTTCGGCCAAATCCTGTGTACTCGTAATTCCTGCCCACCGTGCCCAGGATGGTGTTGAGGCGCCCCTTGATATCTTCAAGCTGGAACTGGTAAGCCTCCTGGACCCCGATGATGTCCGCGTCAAGCGATGCAAGATAGGCACCGAATGCGTCGCGCCGGTTCACCCAATCATTCGCGGGATTCACTTCTTGCGTTATACCATTGCGGATGTTGTAGGTCACGATGCATATGCTGGTCATGATCGACGAGGTTGGCGCCGAAGGCGCGGGCGCGTGGTACTTGATCACCCCGCTTGGCAAGATCACGGCACTGCAAAGCACGGGAACAACGATAACGGCCGCCATTATGGCAAGCTTGAGCCGCCTTGATGGCCGCCACGGCGCGAGGAAACTCGGCATGCCTTGAGGTTTCTTGATGGCATTGAAGACGATGGCAATGGCCGCACCAGTGCCATAAAGGGTATAGTAGTACGTCAACAAGAAGCCAGAGAACAAGAAATATAAACCAACGGGTATTGCCACGAACCCCAACACGATAACAACCAGAAAAACCTTGAGAAATGCCAACTTTATCCGGATCACCTTGAGATTTCCCCTCACGCTGTTCTCGCTTCCCGATCTTGTCTTGCTTGATAACACTGCAAGACGACCATAGGCGAAGCATCGAATGATCAGGTGAACCGTGAAAGTAATGGCGAGCAGTGAAAGGAAATTACCAAGCACGGCGATCACCACCAATTCCACCGCGAGATCCCGTCTCGATCTCGTGTCCATGGAGAAATGATCCCGCACCAGCCAGAACGTCAACGAATACACGAGCAAGCAAGCGCCGGTAAGCCCGGCATTAAGGGCTAGTGACAAGAAGCCTGCGGGATAGAGCAGCCCGAAAAGGTCATCGGTTATTCGTGGATTCACGCTACCAAGCAGTTCAAGCATGCTACGATCTCGGTCACTGGGGTATTATAATTGTGCCAATAGGTTTGCTAGCCCGATCCACAAGAATGTTCTTGCCAGTTAATTACGGGCATCGAGAGATGCATCGTTTCACGTTGAATATTTCTTTATCCTTGCAGACATGGAGAAGTGAAAAGAAATTTTCGGATTATTCGATTGAATCTTTTTTTTTGGCGGGGGAAATATTTCACGCCTTGATAATGATTCGATGGAACGGCATGGTTATCCTATTCTAAAAATATATCAACGCCCGGTGGGAGAATCGTGGTTGAATTCGGAGACGTATTAACGGGCTACGTGAATTTCCTTTGCATCCAACATGAAAGGAGTCTTTTTCTGCTTTTCATTTAATAAAAAGGGTGAACGAAGTTAATATTTCGTAAAAAGACATATTAAGATGCATTCCCATTTTGATTACTATCCAAGACGTTGGATACGCAACTATACGAAAAAGCCTCGTGTTCCGAGAAACGATTGAATCTTTTACTGTTTGCAATCCTTTCGATACTGGTTTTTTCATGAAAATTCCGTTTCACATGACGATAATGTCGCCAATCATACGAGCGTCATATTGCATCTTTCATAGGAAGACGAAGGCATTTATCGATAGAACCCGAAAAACGAACATGTGCGGGTGATCTTCACGGTAACCCCTAAGCATTTAGCGACAAAATTAACTAATAGCAAAATGGTCGGCACTATGGCCGAAAATACTCCGAATCCGGATTTCGACGAACCGGCATGTTGCGAGACCCCGGATATATTTGTAACCGTTGAAGGGAACGTCGTTTGCAGGCACTGCGGAATGTGCTTCGGCTCTTCTCTGGTCGAAAACGAACGGCGAGCCTATACGGTCGATGAATTGAAAAATAGAAAACGCACGGAACCAGTCTGGCGGTCTTTCGGGCCACGAACAGTAATGAGTGGCATCAAAACAGATTCCAAGGGCAACCAATTGCCACCTAACAAGCAAGCACTCTTCGCACGCCTGTCGAAGATTCAAGGTTCTTTGATCTCATCCATCGAACGCAATTACTGGGAAGCAAAGCCGAAATTGCAAGCTTTTGCACACAAGCTAGGCGTGCCTGATCATATCATAGAAACAGCGTGGAAAATCTATTCCGAAGTCGCCAAGCAAAAGCTCACCATGGGTCGATCGATCCAGGCGTTCACGGCGGCGTCATTGTATGCTGCCATCAGGATCCACAACTTTCCGCGATTGCTGGAAGAAGTGGTCGAGTCCGCATCTATATCAACGCGGGCTGTGCACCGCTCGCTCGGCATGATCATGCGGAACGTCTTACCGAAACTCGGATACATGTATCGACCGATAACACCGCGGTCGCTCGTGTTTCGTTTCGGTAACGACCTCGACTTGTCGATCGGCATCCAGAAACAAGCTGCTGACTTGCTCAAGGAAGCGGCACGTGGTGGCATGACACGCATCGGCAAAGATCCGAAAGGCCTTGCCGCGGCGGCGCTCTACATCGTGGCCAAGAAGACGACCGAGAAAAAAACGCAGACCGATTTCGCCGAAGTCGCGCGCATCACGGAAGTCACGCTGCGAACCAGGGTTAAAGAGATCTTGAAATATCTGAAAGATGGAAAGAAAAATTTCTAATCTTTCCGTTTTCGTGCTTTATTTTAATAACTCCTTTTTTTCACTTTATCTGGTGCATTAGCTATTGCGTTGCTTGGATTATCGAGCTAGTTGACGAATTTGATGTAATACTCGCAGATATGTTAACCGGGGCATACACGCGTTTGATCTCGTCGACCACCAATCCGATCAGGTCATTCACGTGCTTGATGCAATAGATCCTTCCCCCCTCGTTGATGAATTTCACGAATCGCATTTGCTTCAAGTCATCAGCCTTGCCTCCTATCAAGAAAAAAACGATGTTGTGACCGCGCTCGATCAAGGCCGTGAGCGGGGCCATCTCTGCTTTCCAATCGTATAGACCAGCATCCGAGATGATGAAGGTGAGAACTGGCTTGCCATTTGCAGTCGCCAACTTAATGATTTCTTTCGTGGGAAGCACGGTGCCATCACCTTCATATTCAAGAAGGATATTTTCAACATCACCCACGTTCCTTGTCCATTCACATTCCCGGTGGCTGCCCGAGAAATTAATTGCCGCCAGCTGGATACCCTTGGTCCTAGCGAAATGAACCGCCGCGAACCCGGCGACGAGCGCGATGTCGTACGGGCCCTTCGCACCATCTGATATCGCGTTCGGTTTCCAGCGCATGGACCCGGACGAATCTATCACGATCAGGAAATCAGGATAATGTTTTTCGGGCTCGGTACTCGTTTGCATGATGAAATCCCACTTGCGGGTCGTGCGGTTCGGGATGATCAGCGGGCTATTCAGTAACGTCAAGGTGAGATCGAGTGACTCGATAGAATCACCTATACGCCACGTATCCGGCGTGATCGGCATTGTCCCAACGTCACGACGTGTCTTGAGATCGACACGGATCAGCCCTGCGGATCTCGAGCGATACCAAGCAGCAAGCGCATGTTCCTTGTGGATGAGCCCCATGGCAACTGCAGGTCCACCAAATTCACCAATAGACTTAGCTTTCTTGGCGAGCTCGATGAGAATTCGTGTGTCGTTCCCCTCTCTTTCTTCTTGTCCCGCATCCTTGACTTTCCGGGATCGTTTCTTGCGGCGTCGTGATTGCTTGAGCGAGCGACCGTTCATGGCACCATTATCCTTGTCGGTTGTTTTTGACACGTCACCGCTCTGGCCGAGCACGTCGACCGGGATCTTGATGAACGTGTTTTCTTCGCCGGGGACGTCGCGCCACCCCGATGACGGGTCAATATCGTCCGTTGTTGTCTTGATGTGGAACTCGCGGGGAACGTATTTCTTGAGGATCCGGGACACCTTTCCAACCACATCCGGCCACGCGTTCGTGTCCCGCAGGTTTTTCTGGACGATCGTAGCTATTTTCTTGGCATCAGCCATGACGGGCTTGAAATCACCAGTCGCCTTGGCATCTTCGGGTATCGCTACGCCAGTGACTATGGATTCTGCCGCCACGATGAGCTTCCACGTGTCCGAAGGTTCCGCGCCATTCATTGACCTGGCGACCCTCGACACTGTTTGATCGAAACACCACGCGTTGAGACCCTTGAACCGCTTGGAATGTTCACGCTCTATGATGAGGTCCGAGACGATGTTGCATGCGACCGGCCCGTACGCCAGGCCGAGCACGCGCTGGGCTGCTTGGAACATGAGGCCATTGGTTGCGCCATCATAGGGACAGATCGTATAATGACCGAGCTCGTGATGGCTCATGGACCGGACAAAATCTTGGAACTTTTCGTCAAAAACGGGGGCTTGCTGTAAATTCAAGTGAACCGTCCAGTCTTGCACGTCGATGTAAAAGGGTTCCTTGTAATCGTTAGAAAACGAAAAGATTGGATCAGGGACGGCGGGATTGAACATGTCGCACTTGGCTTGCTCCCAGCCTTCCATCGCCATGTGCCGCAAGGCTTCGATGTTGCCAGGGACATTGCCCGTTTTTGCTTGCTTCGTGCGTTTTATCACCTTGTTGTTCGTCCTAATACCTCAAGAACTGCCACCACGTGGTTTCTTTCGTGGTTTAAGATCAGCCTCATTATAAACCCCGGCCCTGACCAATATTTCCCGGATCGTCATCGCATCGTTTCCGCCAGAGATATCGAGGGATACCTCGGAATCATCCGCCGTGCCAGTGACAGTGAGCGCCATGGTGCTGTCTTTCGTGCGGAACTGCTTTTGAGTTCGTTCGGTCAAGCTCTTGCGCAATTCAGGATCCAAAAACCGGAATTCCGTAGCGATCTCGGCCCAGATCTGGTCACGCCACTTGGAAAATGGAAAATTATAGGTCATTTGCGTCAATGTATCAAGATACACTCCAATTTTCGTGAGTAACTCTCCTTTATTAAGCATCTCCCCGTCATTGTACAATTCTTGCTTCATGCCGAGCAATGCATCGACGTCCTTTTCATCATATGCCTTTTGGACACGTTTCAAGTAATCCGTGTATCGTTCGTCCAAGAACACGCTCGCGACGGGGATGAAATCTAGCTTGACGATAAGGTCGTTCTTACCATAATCTTCGAGCGTGTCCATGGCATCCGGACTTGCATCGCCTTTCTTGATTTCCCGCATGATCTCGATCGCTTCGGTCCGCAAGAAAAACCTGGCCTTCACGATGTCGAGCAAAGCTTGCGTGAATCGCATCTTTTCGCCAAAATAGGGGGCCTGGGTGATTTCTGTTGACACATATTTCACCCGATGCTGGATCACGTAAGGTGCAATGGTCATCACGATGTTGATATCGACAGGCACACCCATGAGCCATGCCAAAGCCTTCGCGTATCGCTGGAGATCCTTAGCGGCACGCACGCTCAAGATGGTCGTGACCTTGTTACAGATCGCCTTGCTCGTGTTGAAATGGCAATCGGCACACAAGTCCGGGCCGACTTCCTTGTCGTTTGAAACGCCCTTGTTGATGCGATCGCACACGGAAAATTCCCGGATGATGGCATGGATGAAATCCTCGGCTTCTTCATCGATGTGTTGCGCGTCGACGAGGCGCCAGATGCGCATCATCTCATCGATCGACAAGACCGCGGGCACTTGCATGAACTCGTCGTAGCCGAACAGGCGCGTGTCCTTGCTCTTGAGAATGAGCGACAGGTCGTTGGTCGACGGCATGGAAAACGGTAGCGAGATGCCGAAGCGGTCAAGGAAGGGGATGGGTAGGTCAAACGTGCCAGCATCTTGCGGGTTCATGGTCGCAAACAAGCAAAATTGCGGGACAGGATAGGTCGAATCATAAAACTTGACTCTTTGCTCAGCTAGCAAGGATAGCAAGATGTTCTGCGCATATGGAGTCATACGATTAACTTCATCGATGATCTTCCAAAAGTCAAGCACGAAGGTGCGCCATTTGACGATCTCTTGGCCTTGCATGAGTTTCGGCAGGTCAAGGGTCGCGAGTATCTTCTCTTCCGTGAGCTGGGGGTGGCCCCGCAAGATGGCCTCTTCTATCTCGTTGAGCGGCTTGCCGGTGAACATGCGGCCGAGTAATTTCACGAGCGTGGTCTTGGCACCGCCATGACCGCCGATAAGAAGCATGCTACTGTTGGGCACGAGAGCGTTCAAGACGCAGACGGTGAGAATCTCGGGCACGGGGCGAGTCATGACCTTTTTTTTCCCCTCGGCGAAGTATTGCACGTTTAATTGGCTCGAGTGGACAAAAAGTTGATTAGCTTGCGTGAGGTTTATGATATTCCAAACCTTTTCCCTGAGGTCCTTGTTATCGTCGAATTCTACCATGATATCAGCCTGAACATTTTCCTACGTCGAAAAACGAGCAAGGACTTCTCGATCTATCCCCGCGTGCCACGACATGGCTTAGTCATTAAGCGGGTAAGCGAATTTATAACCTTGTAGCACGCGAAATTTCTGAATGCGAGCCTTTATTTCCTCGAAACACGGGATGACGTGGGAACTTGGTTACTTTTAAAGTGGAGCAACCTTAATCTGCTTAATAAGCAATGCCGTAACTACTAGCGATACATTGGTGAAATGTCGATGGAAAAAACGACGATTTCCAACTTAGTTTCTTTATCAAAACCTATAGCTCTGCCCGCTGCTTCGAAGGCCATCGTGCAAAAGAAGAATGCACTGTTGATTATTCCTGACTCGGGAAAAAAAATCCTTCTTTTTCCCACGAACTCCAGCACGGTGGTGAAGATAAGTCTCGAATTACGATCGAAAGGACTCAGTCCCCTCTTCTTCAATGAAGTAGGTAGAATCACCAAAGGCGAGCTCGGCGTCGAAATTCTGTACACGTCAGGATTATGTTTCGCGGAAGAGAAGTGTGTTTGGGATGGATTCTTCGAGGAAGCCGCGAAGTTCAAGAATGCTGAAGATATCAAGAGAAAATTCGAGAGCATCGATGGTGTTAATTCAGTAGAAATTGAATTCATCAAGCTCTAAAAACAGGGTGTTCTGATTTGGCCCAAAAACGAAAAGCCTTGCTGCTCCACCCGATTCGCCGTGAAATATTCAAGATCATCGTGGAAAATCCCGGTTCCTATTTCTACGATTTGACAAAAGAGTTCGGGGACGATTCCACGAATCCTAGCAGCCCTGCGACCGTGCAGTGGCATCTTCGCAAGTTGATCAACGCGGGACTCATCGACACGGTCAAGCACGGCGGGAAACGGGTCTATTATCCGAAAGGCCTGCGCGACAAGGAAGTGGAGAAGGCTTACACGATTTTGCGCAACAAGACCGCCAAGGAAATCTTTCAATTCATCGTCAACAATGAAAATGCCTATCAAAAACAAATCGCATCGGCGATCCGGGACGGCGTGCATCACGACACGGTGCGCTGGCACACGCAACGCCTCGCCGAGGTAGGCTTGATCGAGGAACGCAGCGAAGGTCGCATGGTAAAATATAGTATTGGACCTCTCGGCAAGAAACTCCTCGATGGCTCATTGAATGTACTCAAGGAGAATTTTATTTACCATCTCACGAGCATCTTGAAAGAAAACTGCCTATACCCGACCATCCAAGAACAGACCAAGGATAAACTGGTTGTTAGGATTGCTTGTCCTGGATCAGACGACATCGAACTCACGATCGTTCTCTCGCAGTGGAGCCTCGAAAAGATACCCGTGGAAGAAGGAGAAGAAGTCCCCGGTGATGAAGGCGAGGAGGATGAAGAAGATGATGATGAGGAAGACGACACGGAGACCACTGGCGATGAAGAGAAAGCCAGCGATGATGAGGGCGCCGAATAACCTCATGACTTGATTTTTTTCTGCCCTATTACAAATTATAAAGATTAAACGAACCTGTCAAGTGCCTTGAACGATTCTCGCTTTTTCCCGCTCTTGTTTGCCTTGAGCTCCAGCAATGTCGGGGGAAAATCGTCTGAATTGATTCTTTGGCGTGCGATTTTCTCGTAATGGCTAAAGAATTTCTCGAACCCGATGCCATTTCTCTTGTATTTCCTGCAAACTTTCAATGTCGTGCCACTGCCAACGAAAGGATCGAGCACAGTATCTCCTTCGCACGTCGTCGAGAGAATCATGGTCTGAGATAGCTGTGTCGGGAATGGTGCAGGATGCTGGATGCCATCCACGCCCTCGTCCACCTTCGTCTCATTACGGTCGGTGATGTGGCTGATTTCCCACACGTTGCCGATGATGGCCCATTCATTGTTCCATTTACGAGTCCATTCCTTTAAATCCTTGATGAACCAGAACACGTATTCGAACAGCGGGAAAAATCGTATTTTATCGACGTTTGCAGTGGAGGGATAATGCCAGATGATTTCTTGTTTCAAGTAAAACGGGTTATCTTCGAGGACCCAAAATGGCGGGATTGACACGCCGTCGATGATGCGGGTTTTCATGTTGAGGAAAAACGAGCCTGTTTGCTTCAAAACCCGGTAGCTTTCCCTGATAACTTGCTTGATGAAATCCCGATATTGTTCCTCGGGCATGTCGTCGGAAAAATCCGCATAACTGCGAAGCTTGCGATCCGCGTGGAACCCGCCGAGATTGTACGGTGGCGAGGTCGAAATGTGATCGATGCTATCGTCCTCGAGCATCGCGAACCCATCGAGGCAATCGATCTCGTAGATTTTTTGCGCCCCGATGATGATCGGGTTGCTGGTTCGCGTCGTGCCGGGCATGAAACATCCAGTTCAAGCTTGCGCATTCAAGGAATAAAACCCTTCGTCAATAACACGCGCGTCATATCCCATCTAAAATTCGCTCGTGCGGGAATCTTGTCCGATTCATAATGGTCATAACACGCCAGCAAGCTGTTCTCAGGCCATCGTCGTCGTCCGTCCGAAAGGCTTGCGATCTCTATCAAGAAATCGAGAAACGGGGTGGCGTTCGCGTCATCGACGCATCGTTTTACAAGGACCTCGTGTGCCCGAAAAATTGGAAGGATCATCCGTATGACAGATGGTTCAAGCTCAAGGAAGGCTACTCCTCGTACATGATCGAGCACCTCTTGAAAGAATTCGGCGCGACCGCTAAAGATTGGGTCGTCGATCCGTTCCTTGGCTCTGGAAGCACGCTCGTCGGGGCAAGAAACGCGGGCGTCAAGGGCGCGGGGTTCGAGGTCAATCCTTTTCTTGCTAAGCTCTCGGCCGTGAAAATGCACGCATCCTACGACGTGGCTGTATTAAACGCCCGAGTCGACCAGCTCTTCACGGCCGTGGCAGAGCAGCGCTCGATCACGATCGAGTCACCCGTGCTCACGATCAGCGAAAAACTTTTTCGCGAGCAATTTGACACCTTGCTCCGCATCAAGCAAGAGATTCTCTCGGAACCTGACGAGAATGTTCGGAATTTCTTGCTGCTAGGGCTCGGTTGCGTCCTGGAACGGTGCAGCTATGCACGCAAGGATGGCAATGGCCTCAAGTGGCGGCCGAAAAAGCCGCTTATGCTCATCGACACGTTGAAAGCGCAATACCGGCTCATGATCGAGGACGTGGAACGGCAAGAAACCACCATCGATCACGTGATCTGCAATGCTGATTCTCGCCAGGTCGATCGAAACAACTTGTGCGCGGAACCCGGCGACCTTCTCGAAGATCTCGTGGCGAACGCACGATTTTCCATGTTTTCGCCGCCCTACGCGAATTGCTTCGATTACACGGAAGTCTACAAGATCGAGCTCTGGATGCTCGATTTCATCAAGGATTACGCGGAGCTAAAGAGCTTGCGAGCACGCAGCGTGTCATCGCATTTAAACAAGCAATACGAGAATAGTTTTCCCTCAACATTGCCTGACCTCGATTATGTCGTCGATCTCATTCCCTGGGAATCGACCTGGGGAAAGCTCAAGATGAAAGCAATGGTCTTGCATTATTTCGATGATTTGAAAGCCGTGTTCACGCGTCTCCGCGAGACTTTTCCTAATATCGATACCTTGATCTGCATCGTTGGGAACTCTGCCTATGGGAACGTTCCCATCGCCACGGACCTGTTTCTTGCCGAATACTTGCACGACCTTGGTTTTGGAAGTGTGGAGATCCGGGTTGCACGCATGCTCGGGACGAGCAGCCAGCAACAAAAGTTCCTGGGCGGTAATCCATTCCTGCGCGAGAGCCTCGTCATCGCCCGACCCTGAAAAATTTTTGAAAATGCTTGAAAAGAAAATTAAGCTAAGAAAAATCAACCGAGAATTATTAGATTCGAAGCATGTTATCCTTCGAGCATCATGAAAATTCGAATACGCAGAGCAGTGCAAGCAGATACACCAGCAATGGCAAGATTACACGAAGAATTGATTGAATCTGCTCGCAAGAAACAGGTTACAAATGAGGATATAGCTGCGATCGAAAATTTTTACCAGCGCGTGTTGAGCAATGAAGACGTCGTGTATTTCGTGGCGGTCGCCAGCAATGAGATCGTCGGCCAAGCGGCATGCTCGTTCTTTCCTGCAAAACCATCGAGCCGGAATCCCGCGGGCTTAGCCTGTTATTTGCACGCGGTTTCGGTCACCGCCTCGGAACGAAACAAAGGAATAGGAAAGGAGCTTGTAACGGCACTTCTCAAGCATTGCCGTGATCGTGGCGTTGGTTACATAACCCTCGATGCGACCGAAATGGGACAACCAGTGTATCGTTCTCTCGGATTCACCGACACACACAACGTATATCTTGAAATGTGGAAAGCACAGCTGGAGGCTCTTGATCTCGGAGATTGATTCAGGTACGGTTTTTCATTCCGATTCTGAATCCGGTTCCGGTTCTGCGTCCGAATCAGGCTCTGTTTCCTCACTCGATTCGCTTTCTTGTTTCTTCATTTTTTCCTGAAATTTTGGATCTTGTTCAAGCTTCGTGCTCGCGCGCTGGATGTTTTTTGCGCGCCTTTCTTTATCGCCAAGATTTGCATCTTGTTGCTTTTGTTTCTCGGCTCGCAACGCGCGACTCGCGATGGCATCGGATTTAGCAAGTTTTTCGCCGGCGACTTGCATCCGCTTCGTGCGATCCTCCTTCTTTCCAAGAGATTTAGTTTGGCTCTTTTGCAAATCGGCACGTAGCGCCCGGCTCGTGATTGCATCGGATTTTTCAAGAGCATCGGAAGCTTTTTGCATTCTCTTGACCCTGCCTTCCCGTTGCCCCATTGCCGCGGTTTGCGATTTCTGTTTTTCGACCGACATGGCACGGTTCGCCATCACGTCAGATTTTTCCAATTTTTCACTTGCCTCTTGCATTCGTTGCACGCGCTCTTGCTTGGTGGCAGCGAGGCGATCGGACGAGGCTCTCGCATGGTCAACGACCATGGCTTTCCTTGCTATCGTGGAATCGATTTGTCCTTGTATCTCCTGGAACTCGGGGACGCTGATCTGTTTCAATTGCTCGATTCTCTCCTTGGATGATGAGCTTAAGAATGCCTTCAATCCGATTTCCTTGTCTAACTTTTCAATGATGTCTTTCACTTCCTCCTGCTCTTCAAGATTTGCAGGAGCTCTTGCCATGGATTCCTTTTGCCGCGATGCCATGAAAGCTTTTTCGCCAACATGCTTTTCAATGCTTTGTTTCGTCATTTCCATGGCATCAGCACGAGAGTCCCTCGTTTCTTCAAGAAACTTGTTCATTTCCTCTTTTTGACTTTGCAAGAGATTCAAGATGATCTCCTTAGCTTTCTCGATATCATCTCCTTCTTCGCCTTGCTCATCGTTCGGGGATTGCTCATCCGAGATTTGATCCCCGGATGGTTCTGCATTGCCCTCTTCCTCGGTTGGGGGTTCTTTTTCGTTATCATCCACGTTTGGATTTTCCTCTTCGTCAGACAAGTCGATCACGTGTTAGCTTGAAAAATTGCTCGAGTTGCATGAACGATTGGATCAACGGTTAATTAATCTTTTGATAAGAACCGAAAAGAATAGAAGCCAAACCATCGATCGAAGAATTTAATGACATCATTTATCTCAATGATCCGCGGCGTCAACGTAAGCGGCCAGAAAAGGGTAAAAATGGAAGATATTAAAGAAGCATATGATGGTCTTGGTCTAAAAGATGTAAAGACTTACATTCAAAGCGGGAATGTTGTTTTCAATGTGGAAGGTTTGTCTAAAGTCTCATTAGCAAACAATATTCAGGAAGAATTAAAGAAAGTGCTTGATATTGATGTAATTGTAATCATAAGAGATATAAATGAATTTCAATTAATTGTCGATGCTTTACCTTTCAAGATGGAAGATACTTCCAAGTGTCATGTCACCTTCTTGCTTGCCGAGCCTAGGGAGGATTTAAACGATGCAATCAAGGAATTAAACAGGGTTAAATCTGGATCAGAGCAATTCCACGTCACATCAACGGAAATCTACTTGTTTTGCCCTAACGGTTACGGGAGAACCAAGTTGTCAAACAATTTTATCGAGAAAACCTTCAATGTTGCCGCTACAACGCGAAACTGGAATACGGTTTCCAAGCTCGTTGCCTTCGCAAACCAAATCTCCTGATCAAGTCAAGGCAAAATAAAAGTTTGATATTACCGCATTTTTAGCCTCGAAAAAGCTTCACGTTTTCTAAAATGCTAGTTCAAGGCCCTGGCTCCTCAGAATATGTTGGATGGGTGTTCATGCTTTGTGGCTGCGTGGTCACTTCAATTTCTTTCCATTTCGGTGGCTTTCCCTTTAGCGCGGAGACCAGCGCAGCAAGTAAGGTCATGATAAAAGAAATTATGAATACGAGGCGAATGCCGGAAAGAAATTCTTGAACTGCCACGCCTTCCGAGCCAGCTTGCGTACCGAGAAACAGCGCGGTCAAGGCCGCAGGACTAATCGCGGAGGATAAGATGGCAAGCGCCAAGCCTAGGCTCACGACAGCTCCCGCATTAAACAGCATCGAACGAACACTCGTGGCGATGCCACGCTTGTACGGGGGAACTTCTTGCATAATTAATTTCGCATTCGGGCTGAAGAAAAATCCCGAACCCAAGCCCATTAACGACATCCATAATATTAGAAGAATTGATGATGTTGCTTCCGTGATAAAAATGAGGCCAAACAAGCCAATTGACGAAACGAGCAAGCCTATCGTCGTAAAACTTTGGCTCCCGTGCTTGTCCGCGAGGCGCCCGCTCAACGGGGCACCGATGGTTTGCGTCACGGCAAAAGGAGTCAAGTAAATCGCCGCCTTGATCGGGTCATATGATAAGATAATTTGCAGGTAGAAGGTGAGCAAGAATGTTAGTGCACCTCTCGCGATGGCGTTGAACAAGACGCTGGTGTACCCATAGGCGAGCCGCGACGATTTAAATAGTTGAAAATCCATCATTGGAAATTTAACCCGCGTTTCGATGACGATAAATGCCAAAAATCCCACGGCGCCTATCCCCATCATGATCATAACAAGTGGATTCGTCCAGCCTGCTAAACCGCCGAATGACAGAACGATCAAGATGCCGATCATTCCTGCGGCAAAAGCAATCGTGCCCCACCAATCAAATTTCTGAGCCTCGGGCATCTTTTCGACCTCCTTGAGCTGTATCATCCCCCAGATGGTGCCGATTGCACCAGTCGGGATGTTGATGAAAAAAATGAATCGCCAGCCAAATTGAAGGAGAAAACCACCCAGGACGGGTCCAATTGCGCTCCCGACACCGAAGATCATGCTGTTGATGCCCATTGCCATGCCGAGTTGTTCCCGGGGAAATGCATCGGTTACGATCGCGACCGCGTTTGCAACGAGCAATGCACCGCCGACTGCTTGCATCATGCGAAATGCCAGCAGTTCTTGCCCCGATTGCGAGGTACCACAGAACAGAGAGGCGATGGTAAAAACGACAAATCCGGTGACATAAAGACGCTTTCGTCCTATCATGTCTGCAATTCTTCCAAAAACCGTTGTTAGAATCGTAACAACGAATAAATAACCCATTATAACCCATGCAATCGTTATTAAATCCGCTTGCAAGCTGTCCATGATAGTTGGCAATGCGATGATGAAGATGGAGCCATCAAGAACCGAGAGTAGAGATCCGAGCGTCGTGACGGAAAGAGCCAGCCATTTATACTCGATTTTCATGATTTCACTAGTGCCGGGCTTAACCCAGGTAATGCGTCCATAGAAAAAAACCTGGTCACGTTGAATTATCCGAAATCACGCGTTTCTTAGAACGAGAAGCCGAATCGGAATTCGGTTGACCCGTGTATTTCACTACAATTTCGCGAGCCCCGAGCCTTTTTTCATCAAGAATTTTCCTGTTGGAGCTCGTTCCAGATCGCAGAGATCGCTGTCACGGCTTTCTCCTTGAATTTGATCGACTTCGCTGCGATCTCGCTTGGGGTATCTGGCTGTAGCAAGTTAATGCGTATGAGCTTTGCCGCGGGATATTGATACGTGATTTCCTCCATGGGCCAACGGATCCAGACCGGCGTGTTGAATCCGGCCCCGATCTCGATGAGCACGACGTGGCTTTCTTTCTTGGATTCCACCCACGCGTGGTATTTTTCGGCTTGATCCAGGTATGGCTCGTCGATGAACCAGTCACCGCCTCGCACGTTCATGAACACGGGGCCCCCGCAATTCGGGCAGCGGGGAATGACCGAAGGATCGGTCACTTCCTGGGTGCGGTGATCAATCACGGGCAGGATCGCGTCAACGAACGGCTTGATGGGCCAAACTTCTCTCGTGCACGGCGCTTCGCACTGCAACATGGCATAATCACCCTGAGGCGTGTAGATATTGCTCGTGTCAAATCCATTTTTCACGAACATTGCATCCACATTTGTGGTGATCACGAAATAATCCTTGTCACGAACGATGTCGAGCAATTGTTCGTAAATGGGATGTTTCGTCGCTTGGAAACGGACTTCATTCACGTGCTGGGCAAGATATCCCCACTTCAATGCCTCGGACCATCCCGTGTACCCTATCAACTCCAGCTTCTTGTGAAAGCCACGCTTGACCATGCCCGGGTAATTTCTTGCGAAAAGCTGGGTGTCTCCGTAATCAGCGCCTGCATCGGCGGAGAGGCCTGCCCCGGCACCAATGAGAATGCTGTCGGCGCTGCGGATCCATTCCACGGTTTTTTCAACGTCAGCCTTGTCTATCACGGGTTGTTTCAAACCTCTCGGGCATTAAAGGGCTCTTGAATTGAAAAATAATGACCCGCGTTATTCAACAAATACTTCATGTGATGCAGATTTTCATGATGAGGCTTGCTTGCTTGTTACAACTTTTCAGTGGCTTTTCGTAGATTCGTAGAGAACCCGTGATTATGGAAAGGACTAATTTTTTTTTTGGGAAACATTTTTTATAAGAACTCGCAATACCGCGAGAGTCGAATATTAATGGCTGTATAAATAGCGAGAGTTGAAGATGTTGCAATACAAATGGCTTGCGTGGTCGGTAACATCAATTGGGAGCTTGATGGCGTCAATCGATGCCACGATCGTCACCCTAGCACTCGTTCCAATCTTGGAGGACTTGCATACAGATTATGTCACTATTATATGGGTAATTATTGCATACTTACTCGTGAATACCGCCCTGGTCTTGAGTTTCGGGAGAATGGCCGATCTCCTAGGGCGAAAAAACATGTACAACCTCGGGTTCGTCATTTTCACGATAGGGTCCGCGTTATGCGGTTTTGCCACTACCGGCCTCACGCTTGTTATCTACCGGATCGTCCAGGGAATAGGAGGCGCGTTTTTAATGGCCAATTCGCTTGCGATCATTACCGAAGCATTTCCACCGCAAGAACGGGGGAAGGTTTTCGGCTTTAATTCGATCATATGGGCAATCGGCTCAATCACGGGCATCGCCATCGGGGGGATCATTGTCACATTTGTATCATGGCGATGGATTTTCATCATAAACGTGCCGGTCGGGATTGTCGGCACGATTTGGGCTTACGTGACCTTGCATCCGGATAAAGCGAGCGAAAAAAAGGAAAGCTTCGATTTTCCAGCCGCGATCGCATTCACGTTATCGCTCGTCTTCCTCTTGATCGGGATAACGCTGGGCTTGTTGAACGGGTGGGGTGATCTCCTGGCATTAATATTCATAGGCATTTCTCCGTTGTTCTTTATTGCATTCATCGTTTGGGAATTGAAGTTCAGCCAGGATCCTATAATCCCTTTTTCATTGTTCCGCAATCGGGTCTTCACTTTTTCGGTCATAACCGTTCTGTTCCAGTCACTAGCATTGTTCAGCGTCAATTTCCTCCTCGTCTTCTATTTCGAGGGAATCGCGGGTCTATCCCCGTTGACGGCTTCTTTCTTGATAATTCCCCTATCAGTAGTAAATGCTATCGTGGGGCCCTTTGCGGGAAGGTGGTCGGATAAGGTGGGAGCTCGCATCGTGGCGACATTAGGGCTTCTCGTCCAGTTTGGGATGCTCGTGGTGTTAACGCAATTAACAATATCAACGCCATTGTGGGTAATCGGTACTATCGAAGCTTTATTCGGGCTTGGTGGTGGATTGTTTTATCCGGCAAACACCAGCACCGTGATGTCGTCTTCACCGCCTGGTAGATATGGTGTGACATCAGGCATCTTGGCGACTTTTCGCAACACGGGCATGATCATGAGTTTTGTCGTTTCAATCATTGCCGCGACGAGCGCGATTCCCGCGTATTATGTCTACCAGCTTTTTATCGGGACGCTCACGACAGGACTTCCCCCGGCTGTCGCAGTGAGTTATTTGGCAGGGCAAAGCACGGCCTTCACGTTGAGTTGCGCCTTGATCCTGGCTGCGGCATTTTTCTCGCTGATTCGCGGGAGGCTAGTCCACCAAACTACCAGCAAGGAAAATCAACGAGTGGAGCCCGATCACTAGCCTCAATGCCAGCATCTTGTAAAACACGAGTAGCTCAATTCCTTGCATTTTTATCTTATTTTCAAATAAAAAAATTGCCTTAAACCGCGTTCCAGAGATTAAAATTCTCGGGATACTCCGGAGAAAAGCAAGGCATCAAAAAAGGGTCCCGTCCCAGTGTCGATTTTCTTTTTAATTTTCTCTATATCCGATTCCAGCTTCTCGATGTCGGCATAAACACGGAAAACCTTTTCGACTGCCGGTTTTAGATGCTCGATACCACCAATATTATCAGCGAGCCTCTGAACAGTTCTCTCGGCAGTTTCTTTCAGCTTCTTGATACCCGCGTATTTTCTATCGATGTTCTCGACGATTCCCTTGGATTTGGATTTCAGATCCGTGATATTCCTGTAACTCTTGCTTGCTTTGGCATCTATTTTCAGTTTCTCGATGCTATCACGACTCTCGTTGAAGGAAGCTTCCAATCGCAGTGCCTTTTCTTTTAAAACAAGCAACTTTTCGCGGGCTTCACGAACCGCTAGCTCCTCTTGTTGCCCGAATTCTACCGGCTGATTAACGATCCCACTTCTCGGTCTCACTTCCTTCTCGCTCGTGGGCTGCTCGGATGATGCAATTTCGGGCACGGGTAACTTGTTCCCGCATGCCGGGCAATATTTCGCTTGCATCTCCAATCTTTGCACGGCATGGTCTCGTTCTTTCTTGATCCCGAGGATTTGCTTGTTCAAGCCAGCATTTTCAGTTTCAAGAGACTTGATTTTTTGATTTGCAATATTCAAGGCATTTTCTTGAGAAAGAGCATTCGAAGGTATTTTTGAAACCTCGGGTGATTGCACGGAGGATCTTGTCACGGGAGGCAAGCTGGACATCGTGCTACCACGTTTTTTGTCAACGTGCGATTTTATAGATCCAAGCACCAATCCCAAGATAATTAGGGTAATAAATCCGAAGAACATCGCGTTGAGGACGAAGAATCCTGGACCGGAGTAACTCGCAAATACTGGAACGTGATGGACGTGCTGGGAATGCTGAAAACACAAATCAATTTCTTGCATCATATATCACCCTTGTCAAGTTCACCACCGGACACTGAAATTTAAAGTAAATTGAAATTAAAATTGCCTTTGTTTCATCCCCCACTACTGCACGTTTCAAGCTAAATTGAAATATAAGGATCATGGAAGTTATTCCAATAATGCTTGATACGGCTGAAGGTCGCCCGTGCTGAACACGTTAAACACGATCACGTCCATCCGCCCTGGGTGATCTTGCAGCCACCTACCGACTTCGGCAAGGGCGATCCTTGCTGCTTCCTGCTTTGGAAACCCGAACACGCCCGTGGAGATGCTGCAAAACGCGATCGATCGGATCGCCGGCAGTTGACTGGCGAGATCGAGGCACGATCGATAGCATAACGCCAACTGTTCTCCAGCCAGGATCGAGCTCGTACTTGAATAGACTGGGCCAACCGTGTGCAAGATAAATCGGGAAGGTAAGTTGTATGCTCGCGTGATTTTTGCCAGACCGGTTGGCTCAGGAAATCCTTGTTGTTCCATGATGGTGTTGCAATCCTCCCGAACGCGAGAACCCGCGGCCGCGTGGATCGCGTTGTCGATGCACGCGTGAAAGGGAATGAAGCATCCTAGCAAGCGATCGTTAGCTGCGTTCACGATTGCATCGGCATCGAGACATGTTATATCACCTTGCCACAACGCGCAACTACCAGCGGAGTCATATGTAGTTGTTGGAAAAATTTCGTCGATCCGGGGAAGCGCACTGGCATCCTGAATCGAGCGGGATTGAAGCTCGGCTTGCAAGAGCATGTCCAGCTTAGCATTGACCCATTCGGGGAACGGACAGGGAGGCCGAGCAATCAAGATGGTGTACAATTTCTTGCGCGGCTCGTCGTGGATCGATCCCCGGACAAAATTTTGTCCTTTCTCTTGCTCGAAGTAGCCGATCAATTCGGTCACGATAGCTTGACGGAAGTTCATGTCCATCGCCTCTTCGACCGTGACCATCGAGCGTGAAAACGGGACATCCAGCGAAATCAAGGCCCGATAGTCATCCAATTCCAAGGGAATTCCCGTCGTCACATACATGACCTCCAGGTTTTTTCCGACATTTCAAAAATAGTACGATATAACAAGAAAGCCGCTATTCAAGAAAAAAGCAATGCTGCTATGAAAATCGGGGCTCGCTCATTGATTGCCGGGCGATCGACGGGCCTCGCGCTTGCGAATTTCGCGGGTGCGTTGCTCCACCACGTCGCTGGGACTGGTTTTTTCCGAGGCCAGGAAATCAATTTGTTTTAGCCGTTCATGAAGGTACCCCGAATTCGTCGGGTTCAAGGTTTCAAGACCATCATCGGCAAGTAGTCGCTTCACCCGGAGGTTTTCGATGGGAATCTCCTTTCCGTTGTCATCTTGTTCGGGATCATCAAGCGGAACAACTGAAGATTGCTCTACTTCCAATTTCGTGAACGGCACCGACGTCATTCGCTTGAATGGCTTCACGTTTGAAAGGCGCGAACATTCGGGACACGTCGAAACGTCTACATGACCATGGGGACAGTACAAAATTTGATCACCTTGAGTGAATTGAGCCTATCAATCTAAAAAAGAATTTTCCTTTTAGAATAAGGGCGAGACGAGGAAAACTCTTTGAACGTCCCACGTCGTTAGAATGTTTAAAAAAACCTCCTTGCTTATATCAGCATAGTTTGCGCGAAAGGATGATGCTCTTGCAATATGCTGAACGATTGAAACTGCTCGGGACAGAAACAGCATTCGCGGTGCTCGATCGCATCACCAGCTTTCCTCCAGAGCGGCAGCATCATATCATATCTTTCGCGCTCGGTGAGCCCGATTTTAACACGCCGGATCATATCAAGCGCGCGGCAATCTCGTCCATTAATGCCAATCGTACGCATTATACGCCGAGCGGGGGTATTTTACCTTTACGCGAATCGATCGCTGAGTTCATTACGGAATCGAAACATCTCAAGGTAAACGCGCAAAACATCGTCGTGTTTCCCGCGGCAAAGCTCGTTATTGGCCTTGCAATCTTGACATGCACGAATCCAGGCGATGAAGTGATTTATCCCAATCCTGGTTATCCTATTTACGAGTCCATGATAAAAACCTTCGGTTGCAAGGCGGTGCCGGCGCCGTTACTTGAGCGCAATCAATTCAATTACGACACCAACACGCTGCGTGACCTGATAACGACAAAAACCCGCATGATCGTCCTCAACACGCCGAATAACCCGACGGGTAGCGTGCTCAACAACCAGAACCTCGAAGCGATTGCGGACATGGCACTGGAACACGATTTGTGGATTCTTTCCGACGAGATTTACAGCAACATCATCTTTGATAATCAAAAATTCCATTCGATTGCCGAGTTACCAGGTATGCAAGAACGTACGATCATCCTCGACGGGTTCTCCAAGTTCTTTGCCATGACCGGATGGCGGCTCGGCTTTTCGGTCACGAACCCGCAACTCGCGACGACCTTCGCCCGGTGGGCAACGAACCTGATCTCTTGCACCGCCACCTTCATTCAGGACGCGGGCATCGTCGCAATGCAAGAACCGAAGGAAGAATCCTTAGCCATGGTGCGCGAGTTCCAGGCACGGCGGGACTTGATCCACAAGCTCTTGAATGAAATTGACGGGATATCCGCGGTTAAGCCGCGGGGGGCTTTTTATATCTTCGCGAACGTGACCAAGGCATGCCAGAACCTTGGCTTGAAAGATTCCATCGAGTTTCAAGATTACATCCTCGATAAGGCCGACGTGGCGATATTATCCCGCACATACTTCGGTGCACGTCCTCCGGATGAGAATGACCATTTTGTCCGTTTTTCCTACTGCATATCACGCGAGCAAATCATCGAAGGCCTTGCACGCATCAAGCAAGCCGTCGAAAATCCATGATACGATAAAAAACAATAAAAATCATCAAGATTGGCGAGAAACATGGCATTTGAGAAAAATATCAAATCTATCGTGCATTTCATGGCATACCCGGGCCCGCGGCTCGGGCGCAGCACGCAATTGGGCGAGGCACCTGAATCCTACATGCTGGATTCCATCAAGCAAATCATCGATGACGGTTTCTTCACGGGTATCGAGATCACGCTCATCAAGGATCACGCGATCCGCAAGAAAGTCGCCGATCTTCTCGCCAAGAGCAAGATCTACGTGACCTTCTGCGCGCAAGTCATCCAAATGATCAATGAAGATAGTCTCATCGCGCCCACGGACATCTCCAGCATCGACGAGCTCGAACGACAGAACGCAGTGGATCGTATCAAGGAATACATCGACATGGCTATCGAACTCAACGCGAAACAATTCGAGCTCTGGAGCGGCGATGATCCAGGCACGGCCAGTGGATTGACAACGCGCAAGCAAGCGATGGGACAGCTCGTGCGTTCGCTCCTGGAGATTTGCGAGTATGCCCGGCAAAACGTCAGCGGGATGAAAGTCTCGTTGTGCATGTTCGATAGGCTCGAGGGAAAGGCACCACAGCACAAGCACCAGCTCATCGGTCCGACGCCCGATGCTATCGAGATAGCGAGCATCATCAAGAACGATAATAAATATGATAATTTTGGCTTGCTCTACGATCTCTCACACATGTTTTTCTTGAATAACGGGTTCGACCACGAAACACCGGATGTCTTGCGCCAGCTCGCCAAATACTTGAATTTCGTTCATATTGCAAATTGCGTTACGGATCCCTTGCACGATGACTACGGGGATTTGCACGTGAGCATGGACCACCCGCAAGGCGCGGTGACGCCGGCGGTGCTCACGGAATTCGTGAAGACGCTCAACGATATAAAATTTGAAGGCCCGATCGGGTTCGAGATTCTCCCTCGTGGCCGGCAGCTCAGCGAATCGGTCATCAACGTTGCCAAGGCCATGCTGCAGGAAACGTGCCAGCAGATGGCCGTGAATTACGCGATTGGCGGGTACAGGTTCAAGACCCGGCGGTTTTTCCCCGAGCGATTATTCTTCGACCTCACCGACGTGCGTGTGCAAAATCCGGAAATCATCACTGAAGCAGCGGCAAATCGGGCTCGCCGCAAGAAATTGACGGATGATGGCAAGCTCGTCATCATCGCGGCCGATCATCCAGCACGGTTCGTCACGCGCGTTGGCGATGATCCGTACCGCATGGGTGATCGCCAGCAGTACATAGGTCGCATTGTCCGTTCGCTACTCGCGCCGAACGTGGACGGCATCATGACCACGCCGGACATCATGGACGATCTCTTCATCTTAAATTACCTCATGAAACAAGTCGTCGACACGGGCTTCATCGATAACAAGGTGCTCATCGGTTGCACGAATCGCGGTGGTTTAGCCGGTTCCACTCACGAGATGGACGACCGGGTTACCGCATACACGGTCAAGGACATCAAGGAACTCGGCATCGATGGCGCGAAAATGATGTTTCGGCTCGATTTGAAGACCGCGCAGGCGCGGTACTCGCAAACTACGCTAGAAACCGTGGCGAACATGGTGCGCCAATGCAATCACGAGGGGATTCCCGCGTTCGTCGAGCCATTGAGCGTGGAACTCACGCAAACGGGTTACAAGACCATCATGGACACGAACGAGATGATCAAGACCATCGGCGTGGCGTCGGCGCTTGGCGGTTCCTCGAAAAGCTTGTGGTTGAAGGTGCCGTACGTGAACAATTACGAGCTCATCGCCAGGGCCACTAGTAACCCCGTCTTGATCCTCGGCGGCGATTCCACCGGCAACCCGACCGACATCATCGAGTCGCTGGAGAAAGGAATGGGCGCGGGTAACAATATCCGCGGCGCCATGGTTGGCCGCAATATGCTCTATCCCGGTTTCGACGATCCTTATGCCACGAGCGCGGCCGCGGGCTCGATCGTGCACGAGAACACGTCGGCAGAGGAAGCCATCAAGTTTCTCGCGACTTTGCGTGGCAAGGATATCGATTACCTCGTTGACACGATAGGCAAAAAATAATAATTTTTATTTCAACAAGCAGTACATGTTCTTTTTTTAATCAAAAACGAGCATGTACATTTTAAATTTAATATTTATCGCATTGCCTCAAAAACAAGAGATCATCTTGAGATTACAAGATGGCAGGTAATCCCGTATCTTGCGCTCCCACTGTATATTGAACGCGGATTGCTGTACGGCGAGCGTGGCGCGATTCACGACACCAGCTTCTTGAACAACAATGCTTCTAAAATTATAATCCATGCAAGGCATTGCACAAGAACGAGGAAAAATGTCATCCATGATGCCTCGCTGCCGATCAACGTTAAAAACCAGAAGAACGAGCCAGTCACGTTCATTATAAGGAAGCAGAAGAAGCATAGGCGCCCGGTAGTTACTTGCGACGAAATAAATTCTTGCACGGCCACGATGATCCAGCAGTAGAACATATCGATCGGGAACAGGGAGAAAGAGAGCACCACGAAGTTTCCGATATCTCTTGTGCCAGGCACGGCAATGGTTATCGAAATTGCCGATATCACGAACATGCATATCGTCGTGAGTATTTGCTTCGCTCTTACTAAATACCTTGAATGAAACGGCAAGGATTGTGTCAATAATGCAATCCGTGCTCCTGCCATGGAAAACCCCGTAATGATAAAAAAACACAAGAAACCATGGAGCACGACTAGCATATAATATACAGTGTAGTCATCATTCAATGGCGAGGGGAATACTATAAGAATGATGATCACTGCCAAAGCAATTGGAGCTATCGTATAAGCAAGAAACTTTAGATCCTTGAAGGCGGAGCTCGCAAGTTTTAATAAAATGGTCATTATAGGGTTCCTGACGGGGATCTTGATTGTTTTATCATGAAGTTCCCGTGTTTCAAGAAAACGTCTTGCCTTACTTCGCGATAATGAGATCATGCCTTCCGCTAAAACTATGGCCAAAGGCAAGTCGAGGGCGAAAATTATCATTCCCGGAAGTGCGCATGCCATCACGATCCACCCGGTATATCCGACTTCCAAAGCCCCTATTGTAACCATCACGGGAAACATAATTGTTGTCAAGATGGTGTTTCGTGCAATTGTGAGAGTAATAACTCTTTTGAGGAAATACCGTGGTACTGGCAACCCTTTCAAGAATATAAACGCCGTTCCATCCCGCAAGCGGACTTGAAAGGCAATACTTTCAAGCAAAACAAGCATGGTTTCAATTACATAATAAAATAAAATCTCTCGTGGAAGGAGTGCTGGCAATACCATTGCCAGGCTTGCAATAGCGGTGAAGATCACGAGCATTTTCCATGCGGCAGTGGCATATTTCGGCTGTTGAAACCGGGTTTCGGCCAAGAATTTACTTGAAACCCGCCAAGTTTGCTTGGATAATGTGGTCATGATCGTCGCGTCACTTGTCATCATGGTTTTTGAGATGCAAGAATGCATCGATCGCGGTTTTTACGATGTCCTCGCTCCCGGAAAGCTTTAAAAAAATGTCATCGAGACTTTTTTCGTCAGTACCAATCTGTTCTTGCAATTCTTTCAACGTGCCTTCTGCTACCATCTTCCCTTCGTTGATGATACCGATACGGTGACATAAATACGCGGCTTCATCGGTGATGTGCGTTGAAAGAATGATGCTGACGCCATCCTTTGCCATGATGGAGAGAATTTCCTTGACGATGTGCCGGGTGATCACGTCCAGCCCGGTCAAAGGCTCGTCGAGAAGCAAGACTTTCGGGTCATGCAAGAGCGCGGCGGCAATCAATACTTTCTGCTGGTTCCCCTTGCTCAAGGTGCCAATTCGTTTCCTTCCATATTTTTTCGCATCAAGGATGGTAAGCAATCCGTGAGCTCGCAAACCTGCCTCCCTGGAGTTCATTCTCCTCACCGATGCAATGAAATCAAGGAGGTCCAAGGGTGTCATGGACTTGTACAAGTTTGACTCCTCGGGAACGTAGCCCGTGATTGTTTTTACCATCTCGGGATTTTTCATCGGATCGTATCCACAAACTGTGATGGAACCTTCGTCGAAATTCAAGATACCCGCCATGCACTTGAGAGTCGTGCTTTTACCCGCCCCGTTTGGCCCGAGCAAACCATAAATCTCGCCTTTCCGTACCGTGAAGGAGAGTTCGTCGACCGCGGGGTTGATTGCTTCGAAATATTTCACGAGGCCTTGAACCGAGATGGCATCTTGCTGATCGGGCATGAATGATGACCGAGCGCGGGAATTATATTAATTTCGTACTCCGTGCGAGAGGATTAGATTACAAGATGACAGGTAAAACAAGCCCGAACGCGCCTATTTCTAGCCAGACGATGAACGGCGCCTTTTTCACCTCGATGATCGACAGGATCGAAGCGACCGTTCAGAAATATCGCTTTAGCTTGTCCGCTTGAAACGTGAGGTTGCGATTGCTTAAAATATGATACGCATCTCGAATTGCCGATGCCGAAATCTTCGTGCAGATCTTGTCGAGAAAAATATCCCAGAAGACCGAGTTTTGCTCTAAAATAGAATGTTCCATGCGCTTAAGCTGCTTGATATTCGCTCCTTTTTTCTTTCCATATAAGATATTGTATTTGCAGCGATCTTGAATGAAGGCTGTATTATCAGCGAGAAACACGGCCAAGTCTTGACCGACACCTGCTGAAACAAGTTCACCCCAGTCTATGACGTTCCATCGTTTATTCTTGAAATCGTATAGAAAATGTTCCCCTTTCATGTCATTGTGGCACTCACCCATATTCCAGAGTCGCAAGATCAAATCGATGACCTGTTGCATGATGAATCCAGGGTCGTATTCCGGACGGAACGGGAAATTCTCCATAGCGCCGCTAGATTCCTCCAATTTCCTGCCACCTAGAGAATCAAATAGCATTTGTTCGAACGACAAGGTTTTTTCGATGTATTCCATGAAAAAAAAGCCGTTGAATTCGAGTCCATCAAAAAAACCATCGTCTATGGATTCGAGATCCTCGTTGTATCTATCGAGCAATGCAATTTCGTCTCCAGTCGAGATTCCTTTCAACCAATTAAGCATGTTTGTGGTTTTTTGCTTGTTTGATGCAGAATAATATTCCGAGAATGATTTTTTTCTCAGTTCAATATCTTTAAGAAAATCAATGATCGCTGCCAGGTCTAAATCGTGCAACGATTCGTTCTTGCGCTTGAGCAGCAATTCCAGGTCCGTGAAATAGTTGAAAAACAAGAATGGTTTGGGTGTGGGGTATCCTGCAGTGTAAAACTTTAGCTGCCGGTCGTATTCTTGAAATCCAAACGAGTGAATTATTTTCAAGATAACTTGTTTCTGAATTGCTTCTTGGTTATACAAGTTGTATCGTAGCACGACGTGCGTGGGACGGATTTCTCCAGGTCCTGGCATGAATGAATATCTAGTTATTGAGGTGATATCTCGTTTAAAATCGAAGGTAGCCTTGTTATCGTTGAAAAAACTAATCAATTCGGCTTTATCGTGGAGATTAAAATTGATAGGCTCGATCACGCGCGGAAACATGAATTTCGAGTCCCTGGACGCAATGATGATGTCATGGTACTCCGGGGGCTTGTACCCGCGCCTGAATTCCGCTGTCGGAATTTTTTCGATGTTGATCCACGGCATGAAAGCTCTATCCAGTTTTTTTTTGAAACCGCATAAAGTCCACGAACGTTAAAGCCCATATCCACATTTTAAGATTCCTACAGAAACGGATAAATCGACCCGCTCCAGCGAATTTTTCGTTAGACATGCGAAGAACAGCCCTCGGACGTATCAGATGTTCGGACTGCTCACGTGCGAGTGCCATGGTCACGCCTGGAAATAAAAATGTAGGGGATTGTGAATTCTATTCTTATGAAAAACATCGCGAAATTACAAGATGGAAGGCAAAACCAGATGGAACACGCCCACCTCGAGCCACAGGATGAGCGCTGCAACCGTGACCTCGATGATCGACAAGATCGAGCCAACCTTGAGATAGTCTTTAAATTTGATCGTCAATCCCTTGCGTTTCATCGTGCCCATCCACATGAGAATCGCCAGCGAACCTAACGGAAAGAAGTGAGGCCCGAGATTATTGCCGATCACGTTCGAGAAGATCATGGACGTTGAAGATTGCGGGGACAAGTGATACGTGGTGATTGCTTGTTTCGTGGCGAGCAAGCCCATCATGGTCATCGACCAGTTATTCATGAAACTCGCCGCGATCGTGACGATGAGGCTCGGCACGAGGGTCGACAGTACCCCAGGCAATGCCAGTGCACCATTGAACAAGCTCGCGAAACCGTCGATTGCCCCTGCTTGTTGTAGGCCATCCACGACAAGAAAGATGCCGATCATGAAGAATAATATGTCCCAGTTGAGTTTCTTGAGCACGTATTTCACGCCCCTGTTGCAATTCGTGCTATCCGCGATTCTCTTGCACGTTGTTCCATAAAGGAGGAGGAGAAACAACGCACCAGCACATATCACGAAAGAGACAGGAATCCCATTATACGATGCGATGACATAACCGATGTCGATGACCACGAGCGTGCCGATGCTCGTCCCCAAGTACATGGGCGTCGGGGTTTCCTTGATTTGCCGTTCCACGAGGTCAGCCGAGAAGGTCCGGGGTATTTTTTTCCTGAAGAACAAGAACACGATGAGGAGGCTCAAGAAAATCGTGGCGACCGCGACCGGTCCCATGAACAGGAAGTGCTGTACGAAGGTATAGCCGAAGAAATCCGCGCTGACAATGTTCACTGGATTGCTCGTGATCAATGGCATGGCGGCCGTGTCCGCGATGAGGCCCGCGCCGAACAGATATGCGAGGCGGCTATCACCGACCAGGGCAAGTGCCGTCACCATCTCCATGACGATGGGCGTCAGGATTAGCACCGCGCTGTCATTGGCAAAAAGGACGCTGACCATGGCGGTCAATAATGCCGTGTAAATGTATAATTTCACGCCATTGCCCTTCGCTAGCCTTGCAACGCGAAGCGCCGTGTACTTGAAGAAGCCCATGGCATCCAAGGTCACGGACAGTGTCACGATGCCCACGAAGGCGAGCGATGCATCCCAAATTTTATCCAAGGCGAGTAACGCGTCCCCTAGCGACACCGTGCCAAGCAGAAGGGACGCTATTGCCCCGATGCCAGCAGCGATGCCTAGATTGATCCCTCTGGGGCGCTTCATGACCAGGGCAAGCGTTCCAAGGAAAATGATGATCGACAGGATCGCCTCATATTGCATGACGAAACTAATGTACCGGCTTTTTTCCCGATAGCGATCTTGATGGGCTCTTGCTAGTAAAAAACCCGTCGATCGTTATTAAATAAAAACCGTATTTTAATGACCTTCTTTTTAATGACTTGATCGACGAATCATGTCATCACATGAAAAATGGTAATTCATATGGTAACCAAAGAAGATAGGAAACGCGATGAATTAGCAGGTTCGGAATCGAACATCTTTCAGAAGATGTTGGACCAAGTCACAGATTTCGCGACGAGTCTCTTGAATCTCAAGCCCAAGGAGGCTTCAAGCGAAACTGGCGAGGACACGGAAAAAAAACCCAGCCAAGCTTCAAATGACATTCTTGCCAAGGCCAAGGACCTTTCAAAGAACGCCGTGAAGAGCATGGTCAGCACAGGCGATTCCGTGTTAAAGTCCTTGAAATTGGACGAAAATGACATGGTCAAGCAGATGCAGCAGCAAGCCAAGGATTTCCTGAAGCAGATGGGCTTGCTCGATGAGGAATTTGAAAACGAGGACTATTACTGAACCGAATTTTTTTTACTTCTTTCACTTCAACCGCTTGTTCAAGTCAGCGGCAGATTTGCCGAATTTCGCCCCAATTTCTGCCTTGGCATCCGTAGCGGGCATGCCATTCTTGGTTTTTTCCTTGTACAAGGCATGGATCAAGAAGGATTCGATATCAGCTTGTGGCGTGTTGAACAATTCGGACATGACCAGCAAAATCGTCGGGAGTTCCATCCCAGCTAGCGTGTAATCTTGGTACAATGGAAGCCACGCGGTCTGGCTGTTTTCGTATTCGTCTGGATGCTCAATTGACACGTGCGCCCAGTAAGGACGTGTCTGGATGACTATGCCGCAATAAGGACAAGTTCTGTCTTCATCGATGAGATTTTCATCCATTTCGTTGTTATTTTCGGTCAACCTAAGCAACCCGCTTCATGAATGATGGTGGAATCATTTTGATGAATATATGAAGCAACCCGCTTCACGAATGATGGAATATTACCTCGTGAACATAAATGGTTTTCCACGCAACAGCACGATGCCAGATCAGGCCGCGAACAACGATGATGCAGAAAAAAAAGGGGAAACATGCAAAAAATGGAGATGTTGCGAAAGTTCTACCGAGTTCGGCGGATGATCCGCTGCTTGCTGCAAATCACGACAAGGCCGGTAACACTTGCGCCTACTATCATGATAATATCGTATCCTGCCATGAATTTCGAAGGATTGGTAACGTTCACGTTGATGGTGGTCGTCGTGTTCAAGCCAGCCGCATCCGTGGCGATGGCCTTGATCACGTGGGCGCCGTTAAAAGCGCTTGTCGTGTCCCACGTGAAATTCAGAGTCGGGTATGGGTACGTCGGGGTGTCCAAGGCGGCGACGGGCTGGTCATCGATGAACAGGTGCACGGAGGCGAGCTTTTGATCGTCATTACCATAGGCAAGCACGTTTATCGTTCCATTGATCGATGTATTGTTACCTGGACTCATGATTTCGACGATGGGCGGCGTATGGTCTAGCGGTGCCAAGCCGTTCGTGTTGATCGTGACTGTTTCCGGCGCGCCCGAACCGATGCCAGCATCGCCTTCGGGAATGACGGTGACGTGATAATCGCCAAGAACTGGGTGCGGGGCAAGCACTGAGCCCACGGTAAATGATCCCGTGTAATTGTTACCCCCATTCAAGCTTTGCATCTCGATGTACGTGGCATTCGTGTCCGGGGCCATTGTTGGGATCCCGTTTACTGGTGGTGGCGGATTTGGCGGTACCCAACCCGGTGGCGTGAGCCGAGCCCAGAGATGCGTCAGGTTCGCGGGGTTGGCGACGACAGCCCAGATGGGAATCTGCGTTGTCGTGTTGTTATCGAGCCAGATGTGCGGATTCATGGAGTCTACCTTCAGCACCGGCCCTGGAGCGGGAGTGCCGTCGCCTCGAATAAACGTGGATTTCGAGACAATGCCATCACCGCCGTTTGGTAGAAAATAGAAAAAACTCCAATCTGTCTGCGTGCCATTATTATAAAAATCAGCCCAATGATAAATGCCATCACCATTATCATCGATGACTTGCGGGTACTCGTACCCGCACCAAGCCACGTGCTTTGTAGCAGCGATGAATGCATCGCCAATCGTGCCGCCGGTCGAGATGCTGCCCCAAAATGATTCCGAGAAGAATGCCCAGCGTTTCGAGAAATAACCAGGGCTTAATGCATCCGTCGATGCCACGATGATGCGATCCGGGCCACTCAACACATGAACAAAAGATCCTGATTGGCAGGCCTCGTAGATGATGATATCTCGGCTACAGCCGGTTTTATTAAACAACGTGTTAAGCCACGAGTTCAGCGTCGTGTCGTTCAAGTTTTCGCCGCCCGGAATGCACATGACGTCGTAACCACCATGATCATATAAATACAAGCCAAGACCGTGATCGGCATCGACCTTGTTGGCCGACCAATTCAAGATAGCATGCTTGATATTCGGCAATGTCGAAACGGCGTTCACGTGCGGGTGCGATGCATTCATCACTGGGCCGAGATAATACACGCGGCTGGGTGAAAAAGCGCAATACGTGACTAGATCATGGTAAGCCTGGTCGCTGCCGTTCACGATGTTGTTCTGAGAGTTGTTGTCAGGCCTGTCACCAGCAACAATGATGAACGCGCCCAGTCGTTCTGAAAGCAAGACTGACGTGGTTTTTGATACCTGGATGGGCGATGCCATGACCTGCACGACAGTTGATGATGAGAAAACCAAGATGGACAAGAGGGTAATGCGAAGGAAATTTGTGTTCATTTATACCACCAAATTCTACATCCAATGCATGCGCTTCCAGGAATAGTTACAAGGATGTTGCGCCAAACAAAAATAAGATCATGATTATTGCAGAGTTTAATCCTTCATGTTAACCATTGTTCACGTGATCTACAGCGATCTTGGATTCTTGAATCCGATTCATCCCCGGCCTAGAGGGCGGGGTCTTCTCGGGCTTTTTGATAAATTAGATAAATCACGGAATAAGATAAACCACGGAACCGATCAGCAAATGATGATCAGCTCGTAACTATCAAATATCGGAGTAAAGGTTCATGGTCGACATTAAACAGCTTTTCCAGACTTGTTTCGATGAGCAGAGGAACACATTGACAGAGTACGAATCGAAGCTCGTCCTGGAGGAGATTGGCGTTGCTATTCCACGCCAGGAACTCGTGGATGCAAGCGAGGACGAAGTAATCTCGGCCGCGGAAAAGATTGGTTATCCCGTGGTCTTGAAGTTGATTACCGAGGACATTTCCCACAAGAGTGACGTCGGAGCTGTCAAGCTTGATATTAAAAACGATGATGAACTCAAGGAAGCAGTTGCTGCATTGCTGGCAATCGAGACGGCGAAAACGCCCAAGATTTCCGTGCAGGAAATGGCAAAAAAACCCATCGCGGAAGTCATCATCGGCATGACCACAGACCCGCAATTCGGCCCCGCATTGATGTTCGGTATTGGTGGCATCCTCGTCGAGCTCATGAAGGATGTCTCGTTTCGCATCGTGCCCATCACGAATTTTGACGCTGATGAGATGATCCACGAGATCAAGGGATTTCCGCTGCTCGACGGCTTTCGCGGCAAGGCCAAGGTCGACACGCAAAAACTGGTTGATGTTTTGATGGCAATTTCCAAGTTCGTGCTCGATTTTCCAGAAGTTGACCAGATGGACTTGAATCCCATATTCGCGTATGAAGATAACGTCGTCGCAGTGGATGCACGAATAATCCTCAAGACGCAAGAATAAAAGAATAGAATACCCAAATACAGATAGAAATTCATTAATTTTTCAGTTTTGATTCAAGGTGAAAAAAAATGGTCTGTTGGGCCGATAACGTGGACTGGCGCCGCGTGCTCGGAAAACTTGGCTTGAAAATCGCGGAAGAGGATAAATCGAAAGCCATTTACGACCTTCAAGATGAAATGGGGCACGATACCTTGAAAGCGATGCCAAATGACGAGATCGAACGGTTATTGATCGAGAAACTCGAAGAAATGAAAGGCTTGCGTCCTCCGAAAAAGAAACAAAAAAAGAAGAAGAGCAAGAAAGAAGAACACATCGAAGAAGAAGAGGAACCTGCGCAATCATTCTACATGTGAAGGGGGATTAACTCTGCAAGTCTTTATCTTTAAAAAAAGAAAAGAAGCACGGATTATGCTTTAATTTCGTTGGGCGAGAACGAGATAATGCACTCCATTAACCTGGGCCATAATTTGACCACTCTCATCGCTGAAATATTTTTTTTCTAATGCGAGGGGTTCGTATAATTCTAATAGTTCCCATCCATACTTGGTTAAAAATGATTCAAGATCCGTTGGTTCGAGCCCGAATTGGAAACTTTCACCATTCTTTGCCACTAGATTTTTAATTTCTTCTCCGAATTGATGATCATTATTCTGCAAGATCGACGCATATACCATATCGAAAACCATAATACTATTCGCTATAGCCAGCTTGGAAATTGTGTCGAATGTATCAGCGATAGCTTCAGATGGAAGATACATTGTTAACCCCTCGAGAATGAAGCACGTTTTTTGCTCACGATGGAACCCACTTGCGTTGATTTGATCAATTGCTTTCTGCGTTTCGAAATTCACGGGAATAAAGTTCAAATTAGGATTGATCGTGATCATGCGGTTATGATATTGCTTGATCTTGGCATCCTGAGTCACGGGGGCGTCCAGTTCATAGAAGTTCACTTCAGGAGCAAACTCTTGCAGCCGGATTGCCCTAGAATCAAAACCAGCCCCAAGAATCAGCACTTGAGTGCATCCTGCTTCGATTGCTTTCTTCGTGATTTCATCGATATATTTTGTGCGCACTATCACGTATGCAAATGCCCCATTCGGGCCCCGGGTAACGATCCAATGCCGAATCCACCCACTTCGAAACAAAATTTGCAAGAAACAGGGTAACATCTTTAAAGCGATACAGTCTTCACAGCGAAACATTGTATTCTTTTCAAGCGATGAAGCAGCTCGAAACATACAAGTGAATTCCGCGGTTCGGGAAGTTTTCGAGGTAATTCTTCGAGGCATATAAAGAAAGAGATATCTTGATGATTAAAATGATTGCGATGCCAATTTTTAGCAAACCTTGCTTATGAAATGGAGTTGATCATCCATCTCACAGCTTTTCGTAACAATCGGTCGATCTTGGTGCAAGTGTACGGCGTCATGACATCGTTGGCTATCATTGAAGGCCAGCAAGCATGCGAGGCAAGGTTCGAGGGAGGAACCGAGCGCGCGCGATCCGCGGTGTATTGTCGCGTGTCTTCTCGCGAGCAAAAGGTGAAAGGAGACCTGGCTCGCCAGGTGGCGACCGCGACGCGGCATTGCATGAAGTCGGGATTCGGGAAGCCCGTGGTGTTCACGGACATCGGTAGCGGGTTGAATGCGACCCGGCCGGGGCTGGCGCGGCTTTGCAAGTAAGTGGAGACAAGAGAAGTGCGAACGGTTGTGTCTCGTTCAAGGATCGGTTAACCCGTTTCGACTTCGAGTACTTGCGACGGTATTTTGCGAGCCATGGCGCGTCGATCATCGTCGCACGGCAAGCAGCGACGCGGTCAATGCAAGACGAGCTCGTCGAGGACTTGATCGCCATCGTCACGTCGTTCTCGGGCCGTGTGCACGGGATGCGAGGCGTGCGCGGGAAGCATTCTGGCAAGAAAGTCGATCCGAATGAGAAGGCGGCAGGGAAGGCGGTGTCGGATGCGATCGAAGCGGCCGTGGACGACGTGGTGCGCGGGATTCGCAACTAGCAGAAATTCTGACCTCTTGCATTGTTCAAATACTCCCGGAAGAGCATGGAGAGCGACGCGCGCCGGCCCGCGGACGACGCGGGTGCGCGCCTGGACGTGTTGCACGTGGCGACCGAGACCATCACGCTCACCAGGACATTCAGCATGGTGCCAGCATCGCGAGCAGACATTGTTGCACCGGCGGTGCTTGAACGCGTGGTGTTCGCGGCCAATGCCTTTGTCAAGGCAGGAGCATCGCTGGATCCCGCGCTGTTGGAAGGGACGACCCTGGTAGCGGTGAAACGATTCTACGCCGCCGCGAGGGCCGTGCCGGGGCTGGACCCGGTGCTCGGAGCAACACGTCTCAGTGTCACTGACTAGCTTAAAAGTTGACACTTTGTCTGCGTAAAAGTTGACAAACCCTACCACTTGACGGTTATAAGTTGACACTTTTTCTCGAAACAAGCTGGAAATTGACAACATCACGTCGTTGTCAATTATTAATGTTAACAACATCACGTAGTTGTCAATTATTATCATCGAACTCGGCAATTGCATTCCCCTGCATGCACCTTCGTGAAAGATTGGCGCTCTCTACCTTCCATCGCATTGGGATCCTTGTTTCACGTTGATTAGTATCTTCACGATTACCGGCTGACTTGAGTGCTTAAAGGCATACTTGCAAAGATGTAAATTATCATCATTTTAGGTGCATCTAATGTCAACAAAAAGATCAAGGAAACATAGCAAGCAAAAACACCATCACTTCTCGCCGCTTGAAGTGCAAGCGATATTTGATGCACGTTCTCGCGGCGTGAAGGTAAAGGACCTAGCAAAGCAATACAAGGTCAGTCGCCAAAGCATTTACCATGCCATTCGCACCATCGAGGACATGAATGCAATACCATCAACAATCGAATGCAATCACGATGGAGACGCCCCAACAGCCAAGCGTCGGCGTTCAAAACGAATCCCGCCCGAGGTGGAGAGGGAGATTGCAGACATGAAGCGCAAATATCCTGCATGGGGTGTCAATTATCTTCGCGAGCAATGGATCAAGGAAGGCTATGCACCCATATCCCACGCTTCGATATATCGGATCTTGCATGACGCAGGATTGCAGACACGACCGCTGGTCGAAAAAGAAACGTTCCAGCGCTTCGAGATGAGCCATCCCGGTCAACTCTATCAGATCGATATTCAAGGTGAAATGTATCTTGATGGTATCGGATGGGTCTACGGGTTTGCCATCCTGGACGATTATTCCCGGTTTTGCGTGGGCTTTCGATATTTCACCGATGCAACGCTCTCGAACGGCGTCTTGTTATTGAACGAAGCCATTAAGAAGCATGGGGTGCCAGACAAGATGTACACGGATCATGGGTCGCAATTCGCGTCCTCGGGCGAGCGCTTGAATAATTTCGAGCTATTTTGCGCTGCCTATGGCATCGGCATCACGCACACCAAGGTGGGTCGGCCACAAGGCCGGGGAAAGATCGAGCGCTTCTTCGAGACCGTGGAAAACCAATTTATCACGAGGGTGCGTGCCATGATCAAGGAAACCAAAGCAGGTCAGAAATACACGTTAGAGCAGCTCAATAACGATCTGGACGTGTACCTGCAAGATGAATACAACGCGCGCGTGCATGGTAGCACAAATGAAGTACCTGCAGCTCGATTTTTCAAGGAACCAATGCGCAACCTGGACCCATTGGTTGACGTCAACAAGTATCTCGAACGAGGGGAAAGCCGACAGGTCAATGACGGGGCGATCTCGTTCAAGGGATATAAGATACAAGTTAGCCTACCTCCGAAAACGGAGGTTAAGATCGTCGAAACAATCGAAACCATCCGCGTCGAGCATGATAGCATGCTAATCCGCGAGATCAACAAGCGGGATCTATCAAAAGAACTTCCGGTGAAGCGACAAGATAGAACCACGCCTGCCAAACAGTTAACATCAGGGGAACAACCGGTGGCAATGGGAGAATTGGCAGCACCAGTAAACATTGAAAAAACCACTCCTCCTCGAAATTCAATCGATCCTGGACCAGACGAGAAAGGATTCTATCATCGCAAGGTTTCATCGGGCGGTCACCTCAGTTGGAGGCATGACGATTACTATATCGGAAGGGCTCGCGTGGGCGAGGAAATGCTCATCAAGGTTAACGATAACCTCTTGGTTATCCATGACATGGATGGTAATTTCTTGAAATCGATGGAGATTCACAATTGCGGTGTTAAAAAAAACAGTGTACCGAGACCGATCGTGAGTCAACAAGACGATATTCAGGCTGAGGAGTCCATATCTACCATCGAGCCATCTTTTGCAGTATCATGTACCGACTATCCACTTGAGCCTAACTTTCTAAACCAATATGGCCCTGACAAGGAAGGTTTCTATCATCGGATAGTTACAACAATAGGAGATTTCAGATGGGGAGCTAACAGGTATTATTTAGGCAAATCACTAGCGGGCACCAAAATCCGCATCAAAGTGGTAGAAGACTCGCTGCACGTGTTCGATGAGATGGATAATGTTGATAATGTGAATATTCTCCTCAAAATCTTCAAGATCAAGAACACGTCAAAACGGTGAAGTATAACGCGTTATTGGCTTCTAACTCCCCTCTCCACTTAATAATTGACACCAAGTTCCGTAATCTTTACATTTTTTGCCAAAATCTGTCAACTTTTACGCATTCAAAATGTCAACTATAAACTAGTCAATGACATCAGGGAACGCGCGTGGCGGTGCGCCTCGCACGTCGCGTATTACGCCTTGCAAGAGCACCAGCGGCGGTGCATGGTGATCCCGGCTATCATGACGGCGATGCAAGGCATTTCGTTGTCTACCATTCGTGAAAAACAATTTCCAAGCAAAAATTTCCTGAACGCGGCCCGCGACTCCTTGAAGGGCACGGGCTTGCCTTCCGGTTGCTTGTCAACCGTGTACTTGTCGAACATGGCGCGTCATGCCAAGCACTTGCTCGAGAACGCCATTCGCACGTCATCCCGCGAGGCAGTCGACCGCTGCATTGATGCAATTGCACGTGAACCTGCACGCATCGTCGACCCGGTTATTGCAGCCCTCGTCGCGGGCATGGATGGCGTGCCCGCCGACATCGCCCGTGCGGTGTCCATTCGGCTCACGCGCCGCGTGAAGGATCGTGTTCGCGGCCGGGGCGTGCCCGCAGGCAAGCACCGGCTCGATGAGCTCGTGGATGCCATCCTCGGTGGCGAGGACATTGCCACGTGGCAGCAAGCACGTTGCACGTGGCGGGACGCAGCGATGGAATGGATGGCGACGCGGGTGCGGGACTTGGACGTCGCAGCACTGGCGAGCGAGGCGGTGAAGGGCGTGCTCGCCAGCTTGACCGTGAACGAAGCGATTGCAGCGATGTTCTCGAGCCGGCGGTTCCCGCGCGTGAACGTCACCGGCCTGATCATGCCAGATCCAAGCCGGTTCTTGCGCGAACGAGCCATGATGTTTGCATGGAACCAGATTGGAGTCGCGTTGTGGGCCAAGCTCGCGACGGAGGTGGATGAACTGCTGTCGGGCATCGGAACGGAGCCGGGCTCGCACGTGGCGCTTCCGTGCTGCAAAAAGCAATCTATCCCGGTCGCAATCGATGACGGCCAGGTGTATCAACTCGATCTCCGCAAGGATACCGGTGATGGCCATGTTATCGCGGCGGCTGTGCACTTTTCGCTCGAGCCGGGTGTTTTTTCAACATTCACGCTCCGTGGGCTCGACCGCATCGACGCCATGCTATCGCGGGGGTTCGTGCCCGCGCGGGGCACCATCACGCGCAAACCCGGCGGAGGGCTGCTGCTTCACCTGCCGTTCGAGAAGACATGCATCGTCGAGGCGTTTCCTGGTAGCGTTAGAACGAAAACGATGAACCGGGGAAACAGCGTCATGGTCGCGGGCGTGGATCTCGGGCTCAAGCACCTCGCATGGCTATCTATCGGCGAATGCCAGCGATCCGCGAGAGACGATGGCTCATGGGAGCCCGTGGACAAGGCACGCCCGGAGATCGCACGACACTGCATCGACCAGTCGCAGCTCGTCGGGAAGAAGGACGCTTGGCTTGCCGGAACGTCGCCATCGCCAATCCCGAACGTGAAACGGCAATTGATCGCGACCATTGGCTGCGCGCGGGGGTTGCAGCGGCAGAAGGCCTTCCTCCGGCATCGATTCGGGAAGCGATACAAGCACGCGTGGCAGTACTTCGTTGCACGGCGCGAGTGGCAGCGTTGCTGGCGGCGAGTTCGGCACCTGCACGATGAGCTGTCCCGCCAGGTGGCAACGCGCATCGTGGCGGCGTGCATGCACCACGGAGTCGAGTTGCTGCGGTTCGAGGACCTGTCATGGTCGTCGCACTCGTCCAAGCGGGAGAAAGGCTCGTGGCTGGCGTCATGGCAAGTGCACTGGTTTTTCTCGCAGATCCAGGAACGCGCGACGCGTCTCGCCCGTCTCGCGGGCATCGCGGTGGAGCTTGTCGATGCCAGGGGCACGTCGAAACGATGCAGCGCGTGCGGTGCCGTCGGCGTCCGGGATGGAAAAAGATTCTCGTGCATGATCGAGGGTTGCAGAAAGAAGGTAGACAGCGATTTGAATGGATCACGCAACGTGCGGATAGCATCAACATCCCCGCGGCTACATGCCAAGGTGGAGGGCGCCTGTTTTCGCCCGCTTGCTTGTCACGCGTAAACAAGCCTTAGTTTGGATAAACCTGGCCTTGATGTCCAAGTTCGTCCAAACTTGAAAAAACGGTGAACAGATTCAACGACGACTGGACCATCACGAGTTGATCACGCCCGGGGAACCAGCTGTCCAAGCCTTGAATGATAGCTCGAACCTGTGGGCTTATATTAAGAACACGTATCACGTCACGCCGCAGCAATTCAAGACATGGGCAATCCGCGATCAAGTCAGGCGAATTTTCTACTATGTTGATAGCATCATTCATTATGCTTATGATATTGACAATAATCACGTGTTCGACTACGTTTCCACGCCCAAGGAGGTCCTCGCTGCTCGCAAGGATGATTGCCAAGGTATTTCTTGCGTACTGGTATCCTTACTCGTGTACTTGGGATATGATGCGTATGCATGCGAATGTCCATTCCACTGGTACGTGCGTGTTTTCTACATCAATGGCACGACCAACGAGACCACATACGTCGACGTGTACCGGTCTTCAAACCAGCCCGATCCCCTTTACATGTTCAACGAAACGTCAACAATTTTCCCGGAAAATATCTTCTGGACCATCAACGTTACTTTCTCGGATGATTACATCCCTGAACAATTCGCGGCGATAATGAATGGCGCGAACGAGACGCTCGATCTATCCGTCATCGGGTCGTCTTTTCCAACAACCAATATTCCAACGTGGGTTGCCTGGCTCGTGATCTTCGGTGCGTGCATGCTCCTTGGCACCATCGTGATGATATTTTTAAAGATTCCAATGTATAAGAAAATGAAGTTCCTTGAAAAGATGGTATCAATAACGAGTTTCGCGGTTCCATTGTTTATCGGGTTTATTTCAATTTTATTTATTCCATTCCATGCCTTCTTGTATTTTGCATTGTTAATGGTCGGTCTCTCCGTTTTTTTTGCGGATTCCGGTATCGTGTTTCATGCCCTTTTAGGTCTCAAGACAAAAATCCAAGCACGTCGAAGGACGCCAGAATAACCCCGATGATGAAAAATCGGATCCCTTGAAGGATCCGTGATTTGGAGGTCGGGATTTTTGTAAGTGCTATACACCAAGCTCCAACAGAAATGTTCCCGCGCTTCATGATTAATGCGAGTCTTTTTTAATCACTGATCCTTGACGGCGATTCATTTAAAACGTCACACCAAATAGTAGCTATCAAGTACTTGATAGGATCGAGTTCGATGCCATGAGCACTGATCAAAAAACGAAAGACGAGCTATTCGCGCTTTGTGAGAAAGGTAATCACTTCTACGGAATCAAGGAATTAGATAGAGCATTATATTATTATGATTTGGCCATCCAGAAAGGCTACGGCGGCTTGCAAATCATCCAGCGCGCTCAACGGCTCAAGGATCAAGGCATCAAGCCAAGGCCCGGGATCGATGTTGGAAAAGCCCGTGCCATCATTAAATTGCGCCAAGAAGACTGGCGCCAATTCATCTTCGTCAAGGCTAATTATGTTAACAAGCTCATGGCATCGCTGAAGGCGATTATCAATTGCACGATCGAGAAAGGCTCGTTCAAGGTGGAGGACACGCCGCAGCAAATCAACTTCCTTGAAAAATCCAAGCCGGTCATGATCTTCCCGAAAAAAGACGCGAACAACCTCAGGCCATGTATGCAATACTTTACAGAGATGGAAAAATACTACAAGACCGAGATCGCCGATGGCAAGAAGATCCAGATTCCCGCCAAGCGCAAGAAATATCACGTGTTCATGATCTTCGATTCGTTCACGGATTTACTCGTGCATTTGCGCCGCGTGCAGCTGTTCAAGGAAACCTATTATGAAGAACACAGGAACGACCTTTTCTCCCAAATCGATGAGGAATTCAAGAAGTATAAGCAAGCTGAATTGCGATTGCTTGGTAATGATTTCATTCATTGGCTCGAAACTTACTCCGTGCTGAACGAACTGGAGCGACAGGTGCCCGATGCACTTGAATACGACTATTTACAAGATTACATCGCCGATACCATTGGATATTACTCGAAACTCGTTGAAAAAGAAGCCATTTACCGCGTCGATTTCATTTACATGATGCTCGTGTTCCTGGAAAAGTTATACGAGCAATTTCCTAGCGAGATGCCGGACAAGTTCAATTTCATTTACACGAAATACTTACCATGCAGGAAATTCGATGAGGCGTACCAGGACTTTTTTACTTCGATAGGGCAGGAGATCATCACCGAGCCGAAATTGCACGAGTTCACCAATTCAATAAAGCCTTTCCGGCAATCATTATTTAAAAAATAACCAAATTTCACGATTTACTGGGATTGTTTCTCGTCTCCTTTTTTAATTCATCGGTAACTTTATCTATAATTTTAGAGAAGGTGGACTGCTAGGCTAATTAAAGCAATGTCTGCCAAGCACAGCACAAGAAGGTCTACAACATGGCATCATTCGAAGAACACATGGAAGAAATGAGCACATTGTCTCCTGAAGAAATAGGAGAATTAATGGGCGAAGTGAAGGCCGCATGCATATGTGGTGATTGTCCTTCCTATGCAGATACGGGCGAAACAGGTGGCGCGTTTTGCGCCAATGGTAAAAGCGAATACATCACGGAAAACAAGGGCTGCAATTGCGGAGATTGCCCGGTAACTGGAAAGATGGGTCTGAGATGGGGCGGGTATTGCATGCAAGGTTCCGCTAGAGGTTTATGGGATGCGGAATCGAAAGGATCCTCGGAAGAGGAAACCCCCGCTGAAGAAGAACCAGCAGAAGAAAATGTAGACGAATAAGTACTTTGCACGTTGATTCACCTTCATTTTTTTTTCAAGAGCTTGTTGTTTTTTTCATAGCCTACATTTTTAAGTTGCACCTCAATTTCCTTCACGGCCATCATGATTCGATTCGACAAGCACGGCACTTTTCATGACAAGACGATAGCATCCAAGATCCTTGCAAAGATTTCAGAGTACCTCGATAACGGGGAACGTGGCATGCGCGTCATGCACGTCTGCGGCACGCACGAGCACGCGATCGCGTCGGCTGGCATCCGCGCGTTATTGCCGTCCAACGTGGAAGTCATTAGCGGCCCCGGTTGCCCCGTGTGCGTCTGTCACACTGCTGACATTTACAAGGCACTCTTGCTCGCCAATGACGAAGACCACGTTGTTGCCACGTTCGGTGACATGATGCGTGTCCCGTCCGAGCAAGGCAGCTTGCAAGATGCACGTGCTCGCGGGAAAGACGTCCGGATCGTGTATGCGATCGATGATGCAGCGCAAATTGCTCGGGAGAATCCGGAGAAAGAAGTGATCTTCTTCGCAGTCGGGTTCGAGACGTTCGCGCCTGTCGTTGCCGCGAGCATTATTTCGGATTTACCACTGAACTTGTCGTTTCTTTGCGCGTTGAAAACCATTCCCTCGGTCATGGAATTGTTGCTCTCGCTCGGCAACATCCAGCTCGATGGGTTCATCACGCCGGGGCACGTGTCAACCATCATCGGAACGCGACCATACGACATCTTTGCGAGTGCCTATAAAATGGCTATCGTGACCGCGGGGTTTCAGCCCAATGACATATTGCTCTCCCTCGCCATGATCGCCCGGCAAATTCACGACAACGATCCACGAAATGAAAATGAATACCGGGGAGTCGTGAAACCCGAAGGAAATGAAAAGGCGATCGCTATGATCCACGATGTATTCGATGAAACATCGGCGATTTGGCGCGGTATCGGTCCGGTGCCACAAAGTGGGCTCACGATCAAGGAAAAATATGGCTCGCTCGATGCAAACCGGCGTTTTGATTTAGATTCCAGGGTGAACACGAGCATCGGAAAAAACAAGGGCATTCCGTTAGGCTGTTCGTGCCATCTCGTCATCATGGGCCAAGCAAAGCCGCGTGATTGCCCGCTCTTCAAATCACGTAAATGTAACCCCCAGTATCCCATAGGGCCATGCATGGTCTCGGACGAGGGAACTTGCAGGATTGCCAACCTTTACGATGAGGAGGGCTGAAGTAATGTTCAACGATCTTACTAAAAAAGTGAAAGGTGCTGCGATCAATACTGTCTTGAAGTTCCTGGCGAAAAAAGATCGTCTTTCCCAGATGTTTTTTTCGACCATGGCAAGCAATATCGAAACGATCATTATACTGCCAGCATCCCACACGGTTTGGAAGAACATCCACGATCGAATTAAAAAACCCGAAAAACACGGCCTGATCGAATCGGGCAGGCTGGCAGGCGTGCAAGTCACGTGCATCAAGACCGGCGTTGGTACGCCTAGCGTGGCCAATGTCATGCAAGTCTTGAAAGAAGTCAAGCCACGTGCGATCATCCGGGTTGATTATGCTGGTTCTCTCGTTGAAGAAATGCCCGTGGGGAGCGTGTTCATCGCGAGGGATGCAATTCCAGGCGATGGCACGTCCCTCCACTACATCAATGAGGAACAGGCCCTTTTCAAAGAAATCTTGCAAGCCGATGGCGATGCGATCGAAAATCCCGATATCGATCCCGTATATTCATGGCTCGCGCGGCAAGGTTTGACCGGAAAGGTGGCTTGCGATGCATCCCTCCTCGAACTCGCAAGCAGTCGTGCCAAGGCCAAGGGAATCCCCACGTTCACGGGCACGATCTGGACGACGGATGGATTGTTCACTGAAAACAAGGACAAGGTCGCGCTCTGGAAAGCCCGCGGTGCCATGGGTGTCGACATGGAAACAAGCTTGATGTATCTCCTCGGGGCGGCATGGAATATCCCCGTGATCGCTATTCATGGCATTACGGACAATTTAATTACCGATAAAAAGCCATTTTTTGAATTAGAGCATTATAATCCAGGCATCGAAACGGGGCTCACAAAATCGATCGAAATCATCGAATCGATGTTGCCGGTTATCAAGTGATACTACCTTCAAATTTTTCCCTATACATTTAGAAGGCTTCACGCCAAACCACGATCAATCGGTCGGCACATAACATCGTGATTAAAAAATGGCAAAATATTTGAAAGTAGGCGTTGTCGGTGGCGGTGGAATTTTCGGCTCGCATTCCATGGCGTATCCCGAAAACTCGAATGCAGTTCCCGTCGCATTCATCGATGTGTACCCGTCCCGCGCGCATAAATCCTATGATGTCTTGCTGAATGACCATTTAAAACCCGCGTTGGAATACATGCAGGATGAGGAACCGGATAATAGCGACGAAATCGACAGGCTGCAATACGCCGTCACGGCCTTGGAAGAACGTGGCGTGTCAGATAACCTCTGGGAAGTTTTGGACGAGGTCGATGCCATCGACATTTGCACGCCCAACAAGTTCCACATCCCGTATTCCATCATCGCCTTGGAACACGGCAAATCGGTCATGTCGGAGAAGCCTCCTGCTCGTTCGTGGTGGGAAACTCAGAAATTGATCGAGGCCGCCAAGCAATCGAATGGAGGATATTATCAAATTAACGAAAACGAGTTTTTCCGTCCGTTGTGGCATGCCATGGCTGAAGGCCTTCCGAAGATTGGACAAATCCGTTCAGTGACAACCCAGCTGGGGCATCTCGGGCCTTCATGGGGGTGGAACTCGCATTTCTTCACACCGCTCCTGAACGGCGGCGGTTGCACGCAAGACCTCGGCGTCCACGCTCTTGGGCTTGCCATGGCTTCCCTCGGCTGGTTGAAAGGCCTCACGAACGAGAACATCGAACTTTCTTCCGCAAAGGTCAAGAAGATGGAAAAACGGAACGAGACCCGCAAAGCGGAAACGTACATCGGGCAGAACACGTGGAAAAAGCTCGAAGCGGAAGATTATACAAAGTGCACGTTCAAGCTGCTCCATCCGGATGGCTATGATTTCAAGTTGAACCTCGAAACGGCGTGGTGCCAGCAATTGCAAGGATTTTGCAAGATCGAGGGCACGGAAGGCGTGTTGAGTCCCAATCAAGTTGGAACGAACCAGTTTATCGAGGTCTATGACAAGAAGGGAACATTGCTCGAAAAAATCACGCCGAAAAATGACAAGTATGGCAATCGGGATAGCCATGAACGAGAAGTGCTCTATTTCACCGATATCGTGAATAACGGCTCGGCCCCGTCCATGGCCAACGAGGAGACTGCTTCCAAATTGGAATCTTTAATCACGTTGGCCTATTATTCCAACGCCTTCAAGAATGGCGAGGAAGCAACGATGGACGAGCTCCGTACGTGGTGCGAGAAGCTCGAGAAAGATGTCGGCGGGGCAAGCGATGTCTTGATCGACGAGATGGTCTTACGGCTCATGAAACCCTTGCGAGCTGATTTGTGATCTCTTCTTTTTTTGTTTCTTATACCATGCATCTAAAGACTCATCTCTTCTCTCTCTAATGAGCTTTTCATCATTGTGGAAAGAGGAAAAAAGAATTTAAATCAGTATACGAGCTCAGTGAACACGTCGATACTTAATTATACCGCAAGCAGAAGCAACAACTGCCACGCCACCGATCGATCCACCAATGATAATAATGGTCGTGGGATCTAACGACGGGGTAGGTGGTGTGGTTGAATTGCAGTTGCCACCGACATCAGGCCCGTTATGTGTCGTGAAGGGGAGCGAATCTCCATTTGTATCGGTAACGTTGAAACTATAGGTGTGAATGCCTTTCGCTAATGTAGTCGTATAGGTGAAGGTCACTCCCTCGCTCAACATGGTCGTGTCTTGACCCCACTGGGGGCCAAGAATCATTGCATATCCCGGCGAGCCATCGATGGAGACGCTCGCGGTGCACGGGAGATTTTCGTCTTGGTACACGTCTATCGAGTAAGTAAACACTTGGCTCGTGTTTGCCGTGCAATTTGGAAGGACGAACCCGCCCTCTCCGTGTAAGCTGGGCTGGAAGACCTTCCCGGTACCTGCCGCGGAATAGATGAACAGGCCACCATAGCCATTACTATAAGCATATCCTGCCACGGCGATGTCAGGGTGTCCATCCCCGTTGCGATCGTCCAACAGTGCCATGCTATACACGTTATAGATGTCACTGGCGTTCCACCAGTATCCATTCACGCCGTCGACCCACCGCCACGTCGCGTTGTTGCCGTAAAGCACGCCGATGAGACCCGTCGACCCAATGGCGAACTCATCCTTTCCATCACCGTTCACGTCCTCGATGTCGAGTATACTCCAGATCGGAACCTCCCTGTTGAACGTGACCCTTCGAAGCACTTGGTTGAATGTCGGTGATGCCGGGTTCACGTCAAGGATGAATATGACACCTGCCGAGTTGCCCGTTATTATCTCCGGTTTCCCATCGTTGTTGTAATCGGCGAAAGGAATCGCACAACGGAAATCAGATCCCAGGCCCGTGAAATTTGCAATAGTTTTCCCGTTCGAGCTGTTCAACAAATATACGCCGTGATTGGTGGCCACGATCACCCCGTCCCGGTTGTTCCCGCCGAGGTTTGGATACGTGGCCACGTTCTCGACGAGATCGGTGCTGAACTGGACTTCCCAATGCACGGACCAGTTGTTCGAGGTTATGGCCGTGACGTTGTGGAGATGGGCCGTGACAACGTCCTTGTAACTCCGAATACCGTCCAAGGCGTGCACGGAGGTCACCATGTGGTTCAGATACCGGACATCATATGTCTGGGGATATGCATAATCGTGCACGAGTCCCGAGGAGGAGGAATCCAAGCTTGAAGCAAAATCTACCTGGCCATAACTGGAGATCGCGATGGCCGAGACCCTGCCGCTCGAGCTAAAGTTGTCGATGCAAATGCTTTCCGGTGCACCACTTAGAGGAATCGTGAGTGTCGGATTCGCGTCAATTCCGCTATAGTACGGTGGGTTCACGCCCGTGTATACCTTGAGGTATCCGGTAGTATCACTGTCGCGTTCAGCAACGAGAACTTTTGCATTCCCGTCGATATCGACGAATTTCGCCATGTTGACGACGCTGTAGGCATTCTCGCTCATGAAATAGTATCCACCAGGATACACGCTTGCATTATAGGCCTGAACGCCGCGCCAGCTCCCGAGACCAGTCGTGCCGGCCAGGATGACATCGGTCGTTCCTGCCATGCCGTTGCGGGAATTGATGCCCGCCACGCAATAGCCAGCGGTCTCACCCAATGATTGCCAGAACAGCACCTGGCTATTAGTCATCCACGTGCCTGCAGGAGCTCCACTAGACTCTAGAGCTGGAGAAACACGCACGGCGGTCCCGCCCTTGGTAACTGGCCCGGCACACGTGTTCAACATGCACGTGCAAAACAGGATAAGAAGAGGTATGCATGATCGAAAACCAAGATGCCAGGCTGTTTGTATTTTTCCCGTGAGACTTTTTCACCACAAATTTGGTTAAAGAAATCATGAAATAATCCAATAAAAGTCTTATTTCCAAAGTCGAAACCCAGCGAAGTAATTAATCGGCTGCAATAGATGTTGTCTCGATCGATAAGCTCGAGTTTCGGCTCATGAAGCCGTTACGAAACGACTTCTCATAATGAGCAATCCTTTTTTTATTTTTCAACTTGAATATTGAAATTCCAAGTTCCATTGAATGATTTGCTGCAGGATTTCGATGAATCCCTCGGTATCTGGCTTGGATGCAACGTAATCGCAATGCTCCTTCAAGAACTTGCTCCCATTCGACGGGCACGCCTTGAACCTGCACCTGCTAATGTAAGACCAATCGCTATCTGCATCGCCGATGCCAACCGTCTCGTCAAACGTGATTATGCCCGGCGCGGTTTCGAGCAAGAGCTCGGCGCCTGTTCCCTTGTCTATTCCCGGCACGCCAAGATTGAAATAATTAGGTCCTTCATCGATTTGATAATTTAATGCATTATCCTGTAGATAGTCTCGCAATGCTTCGATGCATTCATCCTTGTCGATCGAGCCCATTTCAAACTGGAATGAAAGCGTGTATTTTTTTCCTGACTGGAGATACCGCAGGTAATGGGGATATTTTGCGATGAATCCGGCTTGGAGCTGGGCGATCTCCCTTTCCATTTCCGGCGTTATCCTTGGATCGGTTTTCACGTGGACGTAGGGGCCATCAATGGCCACGATAGCTGCTCCTCGCTCTATCGCGTGAAACTGCAGGTTGTTTAACAGTTGTGCATAAAGGATGGTGTAGCTCAAGTCCCAGCCCGTGTTCATGAAAATACGAGGGATGGCGGGATCCTTGACAGACAGTTCTATCAGGTCCCGGATCTTCTTGATACCGTCGAAATTCAAGGCCTTACCATATATCGCCGAATCGATGGTACCATTAATGTCCGTGATAATCGCTTTGACAAGGAATCCAGGTTTTGTTTGCTCCCGGCCTTGTTTCTCGATGAAATACTTGTTGCGCTTGATGATATATTGCAATATTTCCAGCGTGCCCTTGGCCTCCTGGTTGAGTGCCGTGTAATCGCATTTTTCCTTCAATTGGTCGCTTGCATTGGACGGGCACGCGCTGAACGCGCAAAGCCGGAGAAAATCCCAATCCCCGGTCGAATCTCCTATTCCAGCGACGTTTCCTGGTTGAAAATTCGGGTCGATCGTGAAAAGTAGCTCCAACCCGCTTCCTTTCGTGATGCTTGGGAAAGTGATGTTGATGAAATTATGACCCTCATCGACTTGAAATTCGAGTCCGTTACTGCTAACAAAATCACGGAGAGCCGTGGCACATCGTTCCTTGTCAGCACTATCGTTTTCGAACAAGAACGTGACCATGAATTTCTTGCCATATTGCAAATATTTCTGATATTGCGGGTATTGCTCGAAGAATTCGGCCTGAAGGGTGTTGAATTGTTCTAGATTCTCCTGGGTTATGGCATCATGAATGTGGTATTTTAACTCGGCTCCGTGAACCGACACGATGGCAGCGCCTGCCTCGACGATGAAATAATGGAAAGCATCAAGAATCTTTGCCATGAGTTCCGTATGATTTGCATCACGCCCCGTGTTTAATACAAGCATGGGGATCGTCGGATCCGAACCATAACCAGTGCTGATTTGCTGGATGGCATGTAAGCTATCAATGTCCAGGGGCTCCCCAAACGTCTTAGACGTTAAGCAGCCATCAATATCTATGACCACGGCTTTTATCAGTTGTTGAAGGGGCATGATGGCACTTCGAAGAATGGGGTGAATTCGTTTTGAGCTTAGAATCCAAAAAATATAAACAAGGTATCCATTTTGGCTTTGGCAGGAAATAATGTCGATTTATCCATTCAAGACTTGAAAATACTTTTTCGTGATTGGCGCGGACCGATCGAACGTGGTGACATCGTGTGAATCCGAGCCAGTGAAGAACATGGCACCAGGCGAATCATTCTTGATTTTCCTGAATAATGCTTCTGCTGGATACGTGTCGTGCCACGGATGATCGAACCCGCGCAAGTTCAGCTCGATCACGATGTCCCTCGACACGCACGATTCCAAGGCCGCAAGTGTTCGGAAATCGGTTGAATATTCTTCTTCAAGTGGTAAAACGCCCCCATTCCCGCAAAACCGATACACGACATCCGGGTGAGCAAAACCGTTGAACAGGCCAGAAATGATGCCATCATCGAGGGTTTGATAATAATGATCCTGGATTTCTTGAAAAGAATGGCGTTTCAGCAACCGTTTCAAATCCGGCATGATCGTGATCTTGGTATCGAACACGTCGTGAATCGTGCCAACGAAATAATCAAAATCGTCCTTGTGGCAATCGAGCCATTCCGCGGTACGCGCGTTCCTGTCCGGATGCACGTCGTTGGAATAATAATCAACCTCGAGACCGAGAAATGCCTTGTATCCCGATTCTCCTGCTTGTCGGAACTCGTCCACGTAGGCTCCAATGTTGTCGTCGTGAAACGGGTATTTTGGATTGTCGAGGTACTCCGATTGAAAGTGATCAAGGAAGCCGGGCACGATGCCGATGCGTTCTCCCGCGATCATGAATTCCTCGAAAGAATTGCCGTCCGTGACATCGATGCTCGATCGCGTGTGCAGGTGCAAGTCGATGGGTTGCTGGTTGCTCACGGCGTCACGCACGATGCTGATCAAGGGATTCATGCGTGAAACAATGTCGGGTGCATAAAAAAGAATGAGAAAGAAAAAGAACGGTTTAATTGCGACGCTTGACCCTCGCGACGACGATGCTCACTGCTGTTGCCGCGCCCACGCCGATGATGATGACCGAGTACCCGGGCGTGCTTGATGGTAGCATGTCGGTCCTATCGATCTCGAAGAGCGTGAGATCGACCGTGATGCTCGAGCTACCCATGTTGATGTTTTTCGCGGTCGCGATGATTTTTGTCACGACACCAGAACTATCGAACGAAAATGCAACTTCCACGGGTTGATTGGTAAACGTGTACCCGGATATTGAGCCTGAAACATAGAAGATGACCGAGAAAGTCGAAGCCGTGGCGTTGATGACGAAATTATTCGCGATAGTGAAGGGAATTTGTGCCCCGTACTGCGCGATCAAGCCATGCAGCGTGGTATTCACGAAGGCACCAAAGGCTGCAAAGGTTTGGCTTAACGGGATCGGGATGATGACCGGTAAAACGAAATTCGATCCGCTGGAATACACGGATAACTTCGAAACGTTGCTGATGGACACGTTTCCGAGCAAAACATTCGACAGCGATTGTAGGGTGCTTCCGTCGGCATTGAACAGCGACACGTTTCCTTTTATCCACGAGTATGACGTGGTGTTGGTTGCATCGGTGATCGTGATCGTCGCGCCCTTCCCAACAAACATCGGATGGCTCGAATTATCCCACGCGCACGTGGTAACCTTCCACGTCCAGGATTGGTCTTTACCAACAGCGAATGCAACGTTCGTTGATGTCGCTGTGGCCTTGGACGCGCCGGCCATGGCAGCTATCATCATAACACCGAAAAATGCCGTCATGGCAAGTTTAGTTGATGTTTTCAATGGATATGAACCTCCTTCATAACAGAATCTTCATGAAACTGCCAAAAAACAAGTACCTTAACCATGGTTCTGCCTAATTAACTTTAGTACTCTCGTTCCTTTGCACCAAACAAGGAATGGAAAGTCCTCTTAACAGCAGTTCAATGCACCATTGCTGATGGTTCCCTCATGAGCCTTATCCCAACTTCCAAATTCGAGTTTGAAGCCCGCCTCGAGAATACGCGGGCATGCCTCGAGACAAACGGCATGGACGCATGCATCTGCATCAATACCAGGAACATTTATTGGCTGTCCGGCTCGGCGCAAGCCTCCCACCTCGTCATTTTCAAGGATCAGGATCCTATTTTGCTCGTCCGGCGCAATATCGACCTGGCACGCAAGCATTCGTGGTTTCCAACGGAGTGGATCAAGCCGCTTGGCTCCACGAAGGACACGATCGGCACGGTTACGGCTGCATTGAACGGGGGAACGGGAAAAATCGGCATGGAACTCAACGGGTTGCCGGCGTCATATTACCTCACCTTTGTCAAGGGATTCGGCAGCGATGTCCAGATCGAGAACATTTCGGAGACGCTCAGGAACTTGCGCATGATCAAGGACGCCGGCGAGATAGAGAAGATCCAACAAGCCGCCCGGTGCGCGGAAAAAACCCAGGACATCGTGTATCACATGACGATGGAAGAATTCACGCCAGGCACGACGGAGCGGGAGATAGCCGCGGAAATGGTTCATGTTGCAAAATTAAATCGATCGGAACATTACAGCATATATGATAACAACCAATTCACGAATTTTAACAACTTTTTCATCGTGACGAGCGGCGAGGCACTCTGGACGCCGAGCACGTTTCCTATCATGAGTGGCGCGGGATTTTCACCTGCGATCCCATATGGCCCTTCTGATCGCGTGCTGGAGGAAGGCGACATGCTCGTGTGTGATTACGCCGTGCTCGTCGACGGGTATCATGCCGATCACGCGCGTTCATACGTCATGAATGGCGTGTATCCGGAATATTACAAGGAGCGGTATGCAAACTTGAAACTCGCATATGATCGCAGCATCGATGCCATGGAGCCTGGCATGAAAGCAAGCGAGTTATTCGCGCTCATGGAAACCGAGCTCATCCGCATCGGTGATCCGAATCCGAATATCAAGATCGAGAAATATTTCGAGGGCAATGGCACGATCTATCAAGGCTACGGGCATGGGATTGGCTTGGAACTCGACGAGCCGCCGTTCATCTTGAAGTCCGTCGAAACGCCCCTCGAAGAGCATATGGCCATATCCTTGGAACCAAAAATCATGATCCCCGGCTGGGGCGCCATCAATTTCGAGGACAATTTCATCTTGGAAAGCGGCCAGAAAGCCCGGCAAATCACGAACACGCGTTACTTGGAATGGTGAAAAAATTTTTTTTAAAATCACTGGTTGTTCAAGAAGTCGGCAACCTCGGTCATGGACGGCGTTCGCGCGAGCGAGATTTTTAATGCCGCGCTGGCTGCCCCGAACGTGCCAATCTCCTGGAACACGGCTTTCTTATCTTCTTCAGGAAGAGTTTCCAGGTACTCAATCAAATTGCCACTTTTTTCGATGAACTCGTGGCATTTCACGAGCACGCCGGCAGCAAACGCGTCCCCCGCTCCGGTCCGGTCGATGACCTTCACTTGAAACACGGGGATGTCAACCGAATCGCATAGATCGGAACGGATGGTCGATCCCGCCCCGCCGAGGGTGAAAACCCGGATCCGGGCAAAGTCTAGCAAGATGGCATCTGCTTCATCGATGGTGCTTCCGCCCGTGATCGCCAGCGCGTCGGCGTCGTTCGCGAACAGCACGTCGACCTTGGTTTTCACGAGGTCCCGGAGCAAGTCGATCGAATCGATCGCCTGGCTTTCCAGCGTTATCGCCGTCAAGATGCCCGTGGCCATCGATGCAAGGCTCGACAAGATGGGCTCGAATTTCGGGGCCATGGGCGTGAAAAAGACGATCGATGCATCGGCAAAGTGGCTCGCATCGACCGATATAGATGAAAAATTCATTTCTTTCTTCAGGTTTGCCCCCGTGAAGATTTTAGTGGTGACAGGGTCCTCGATGATCGCCGATATCGGCGTCATCTTCGGTAGCTGGAAAACACACGACGTGTCAACACTCATCGCTTCCAATTCATCCTTCATCCATTCAGAATTCTGGCCTATAACGGTCATAAGCTTGATCGGGAGGCCCAGCGTCGCGAACAACTCCGTGGAATTGTTGCCATTCCCGCCCCGCTTGATGACGGCTTCGCCGGCGTTTTTCTTGGGTAACCCCGAGATCACGTCGTGGATGATCTTCTGCACGTCATCCTTTTTCATGGTCCTGATCTTGGCACCAAGATCTAATATATACTGGTATATCTTTTCGGTGACCTGGTCTTCCAAGGTCTTGAAAAACGCAATTTTATAGAAAATGTCGTTGTGCATCTCGCCAACGATCACGATTCTCTTGGTATATTCCACGGTTCATTTTCCCTTCCAGTACTTGCTGATGCGAAATGCATTGACCTTGTTTTCTTCGAACAAGGCTTTTTTCTGCGGCGGGATGATGCGGCACGATTGCAGGTCGTCCGGCCCGCGTGACGTGACGAGCCAATACAGGTCCTGGAAGATCATCTTGGCCATTTCGCCTCGCGTGTTCGCGTCGGCCGATGCGTTGTGCGGCATGAGAACAAACCGCAGCTCGGGATTGGTTTCCTTGATGGCACGGAAACGCTCGAGCAATTCGATCGGTAATGGTTCTGTCTCGTAAACATCGGTCGCGAAATTGATACGCTTTTCACAGGACTCCAGGAGCTCGAGCAAATCATTCGTGTTCAAGATGCCACCACGCGCGGTGTTCACGAGCAATGCACCATCCTTCATAACCGATAACAGGTCACTGTTGATGATGCCTTTCGTGTGATCATTGAGCGGGATGTGAAGCGAGATGATGTCCGCGTCCTCGAAGACACTTTTCATGTCCTCGCGAAATTCCATGTTGTATTCGGCCTCGAGATCGTCACGACGAACGATGTCATAATACAGCAATTTCACGTGCCACGGTTGCAAGCGACGGGCGACTTCAACGCCGATCTCGCCCAAGCCGATGATGCCGACCACTTGTTTTTCGAGCGATTGTGATAAATTACCATCGAGATCCCATTTCTCTCCCGGTTTCCAGTTCCCCGACCAGACATACTCGTGAAGGCCGTTCGTGTTCCGCAAGGCGGTCTCGATCAGCGCGACCGTGTAATCACCAACCGCGAGATTCAGCACGCCTGGGGTGTGCGTGATGATCACGCCAGGCACCTGGCCGACATGATCATAACCCATCGTGGCCGTGGACACGGCGACCACGTTCGACTTGGCAATCCAGTCTGCTTCGATTTTGTGCGATAGGTGACAGCCAACGAACCGGGTTCGCGGGTCGGTGACTTGCTTCTTGATCTCGGCAGCATCGGGGAATCGCTCGTTGCTGGTTTCGACGTCGGCCACACCTTGGAGGTCATCCCATGCTTGCAGTATTGCAGCTTTTACCTCCTTGGATATCTTGGGATTCCTTGCAATGTCGATGAAGACCGGGGTCGTGATGTATATTCGAGGCTTGTCCATAGTAGTTTCACTTTGTGCTGAATTGACAATGCCATGTCGGGAAAAAAAATTTTCTTACGAGATATCAAGCGCATGCTTTATAGCACTCGCTAGCAAGTCGTACTCATTATCACCGACAATGGCTGATAAGCAGTCCTCGAACCGCGCAAAATCGGAAGCTCCATGGCGCTCGCTCGTGATGGCGATGCCTTTAATGCCAAGCGCGACCGCCATCTGGATATCGTTTGGGTGATCGCCTATCATGCATGCTTGCTCTGGATTAAAACCGAGCTCTTCAAGAATATATTGCCCGTGAGCGGGATTCGGTTTTGTCTTATCCGGGACCTTGTCACGGCCGACGACGGAGCTGAAAAACTGATCTATCCCATTCCGTTTTAGCACGTTGAGGGCATTTCTCGTCGAATTAAACGTGCACACCGCCATGATAACGCCCGATCCTTCAAGATCCGCGAGCACGTTCTCTATGCCAGCAATCGGCGTGCTGACTTCTGCTGCTTTGTCCTCGTATAATTCGGCGATCTTGTAAACGACAGCCCGAATCTCGTTCCAGTCTGGTTCATCCCGGTTTTCTTGTTGCAAGTAAGCTTTGGTTTTCGCCATCAATTCGGTCGTTGGATACGAAACATCCAGCAGGTCGTCGGGAATCGAAAGCGTTTCGATCAAGTACTTGATAGCATCAGAACGAACGGCGTTTGAATCGATAGCAAAATTGACGAGCGTGCCATCCATGTCAAATATCGCGAGCTTCTTGATTTTTCTTGCCACGATCCACGCCTGTTCATCATTATTGATGTAATCGAGCATAAGTTTTTCATAAACGGCCGTCGCATCTCGTAATTCTTGGGTAGAAACTTTCTCGTCGATCACGTGGGCGCCTTCGATGCCGCCGGGGCCAAGAATTATCGTGGATATGCCTGCCTTGTTATAATAAATCCCTGCTTCCGTGTAACCATTCATGATGCTTGGTTCTACGCCGATCATATCGCACACGTGCTTGAGAAATGGATCCACATCTTCGAGACAGTAAGGTTCTTCCGCGTGAATGACTTGGCTGGTAATCGATGCTCCGTCAGGTAAGTGAATTGACCGAGCAATATTATCCAACTCCGCAATGCTATCTTCAACGGTTTCGCCACCAGTGATCCTGCGATCGAATAGAAAATAACAACTACCGGGCACAATGTTGGCCCGCTCACCGCCATGCATCGCGCCGATGTTGAAGGTCGGCGGGCCGAGGACAGGATGCACGCGTTCAGCGAACACGGTTGATAGCCCGTTTTCGATGGCATAGTACAAATCCATGGCGATGGTGATGGCATTGATGCCGAGTTCCGGCATCGCAGCATGCGCAGATTTTCCGTGCACGTCATATCGGACAAACATGACGCCCTTATGACCTCGCACCGGTTGCATGCTCGTCGGTTCGGGAAGGATCGCGTTCTTGAACAATCCAGCATATTCCGACGATGCAAAAACTTTCGCACCCGTTAGCGTGATCTCCTCGTCAACGGTAAACAACATTCCGATGAGTTTGTCAGTACGAGACGTGATGGCATCGAGATTATTGAGGAACGCGGCAATGAATGCTGCCATCCCTCCTTTCATGTCAGTTGCACCGCGACCATGCAAAAATCCCGCTCCATCGACCCACGGATCAAAGGCGTCGGCGTATCCTGGTGGAACTACATCCGCGTGCGCCGAGAATAGCAATCCACCCCGGCCATCGAGATCCGATGGGGCATCACCTGGATCGTGGCTTAACACCAGGAGGTTCTCGCGAAACTTCCCAAGACCGGTTGGCTGATTGATGCAACATAACCCCCGGCTCTCGAACATCTCGCGTAACCAATTGATGAGGTCCCCTTCAAGATGCGCGGGGGGATCGGAAGGGATGCTGACGAGATCCCGCGCCAGCGTGTCAACGTCAACGAGGCCGGTCATGCTAGTCACGAAATGATCTTGTATTTATTCACATCGTGGATTCAAGATGAATAAATATGTATTTTTACCCATGAGATTAATTAAATGCCTCATTTTGATGCATAGTTATGGATAATTCCTCTCCATCTCCCTCGATGCGAGGGCCGATCAACGAGCAACACGTGACATTAAGCCCGCCTCTCGTTTCAACTCATCCGAAATGGATAATATTCATCTTTTATTGTGCCACGATGGCGGTGGTAGTACTCGCGTGGACGTATTATTATATCGTGCTGGCATTGTGGTGGATGATCTTCTTGCTCCCGCTCGAGATCGTGGGACTCGGGGTTGTGTTCACGTTAACATCGCTGTTCCTCGTGAAGATCGCCGTGCTTGTTTTGGAAAAGAAATGTCCTCCATCGGAAGGTCTTTTCCCCCGAAATGGCAAGGAAATGCATTATTTCGAAGCAAGATCATTTTTCAAGTATTATGCCATCTGGTTAACTCGGAGTTCGATGTTCCCTTGGATTGACAAAATTGCTTATAAAATGCTGGGCGTCCCCGTGGGAAAGACGGTCGTACTCCATGAAGCGTGGGTTGATCCCGAGCTCGTCGATATCGGCGATTATTGCATGGTCGGCATGAACAGCACGGTCATGAGCCATTGCTTGTATCAAGACGCGTTTCTCACGAAAAAAACCGTGATCAAGGAAAACACGGTTATCGGGGCTTATGCGGTCATCGCGCCCGGGAACAGCATAGGTAGTTCTAGCGTCATTGGTGCAAATTCCAGCACGAACCTCGATAGCAAGACAGAAGATGGTTACATGTACGGGGGAAATCCGGTCAGACAATTGAAAAAAATAGAATAATCCCGAGGGAAACAATTACATGTCCGCGCCAACAGCATTAAAAATGGGACCACTGACGAATTGCGTCATTCCATCGAAAAAATACGTGCTCGTGATGGCTCTCGGCATGTGGTTCTCGCTCATTCCTGCAATGGCGATGGAATATTTTTATTTTGGCGCGGCATTTAATTGGAATCCATTGCATGTCGTTTTTTTTCAAAAAGTCCTGGATTTCCTCGCCGTGTTCGGATCGTGGGGCCAATTCGGTGTCTGGTTGATTTTTCCTTTTAACCTGCTCGCCGTGCATTTCATGAACGGTTTTTTCGCCATCTGGGTGGCACGCTTGTTCCTCGCCATCGAGACCCGCGTGCACAAGCCACGAGAAGGCATCTTTCCACGGGACATGAAAAATCCAGATTATTTCCATTGGAACGCGCGCCGCGCCATCAAGAAATTCCCATGCTGGTTGCTGGGGCTCACGCCATTCACGCGCATGAAACGTCGCTACGTTTTTAACAAGCTTGGCCATGGAACAATCCATATTGGCAAGAACGTCGGCTTACTTGACGCGTGGATCGACACGGAATTCATCGATATCGGGGATGACGTTGCGATCGGGAGAGCAGCGGTCGTCACGAGCCATTATTTCACGCCCAGCCACCTCGTCTTGAAAAAAGTATCGATCGGTGCCGGATGCCTCGTTGGTGAGCGTGCCCGAATATCGCCCGGGGCGAATCTCGGGGACCATGCCACGGCGCTGGCAAAATCAGTGATACGGATCGAGGAACAAGTGCCAGCCGGTGCCATCTTTGGCGGCAATCCTGCACAGAGAGTTCCCTGGGATACATGAAGGCCGCGTGATTCTCCCGCGCCGATGAAAGATTTTATGCCAAGGATAGCTTGAGCCTTTATTCACTGCCGCGTGAAATTCGAGCCCGTGAACTAGAGATCTTATTCATTCGATGAATTCACGCCTTTTATTTACATCGAGCCTCGTCTTTAAATGCATTGTAAGGGATTTACGTGGCATCGAATCATCGAGGGACATTCACGGGATCAGAACCGACATTTTCAAGAACAACGCATAAATAAGTTCTCAAGGAAATAACTAGTAATCATTATAAATACACATAGAGATAATGTGCCAGATTTCGTCATGCCGTCCTAAATGTTTTCCAGGATACGATCTTCGATGAAAGTACTGGTGATTATCAAGTTAACAAATAAAGATCCCGTAATTAGCGAATATTGGTGAAATATATGGCTATTGATTGGACTAAAATCGAAGCAAAACCCGATAAAGAAGCGAAGGTAATTGGTAGCGTCTTGCTTGACTTTCGCGCAAAGGTTCAAGACCAAACTATAGAAATCAATAATCTCCACACGGAGAACGAGAAACTGCAAAATGAGAAACGGAGCTTGCAACAGACCCTAAGTTCTGCCCAGGAAACCGGTTCAACGCTGGATAGCAGGGTGATAGATCTCAGCAACACCATCTCAGCAAAGGAAGAGCAGATCCAGCAGAACGAAGCCAAGATCTCGGAACTCGAAGGCCAAGTATCTGACTTGAAGAGCCAGATTGAAGGACTCCAGGCCGAAAAACAAGGATTGCTTGGCGAAAAGGATGACTTGACATCCAAGGTCGCGATGCTCGAGCAAAAAGCTGAAGCTGCCGAGACGCAATTGGGCGAAGCGGGGGCGTCATCGACCGCATTGCAATCACAAATCGATGACCTCAAGAGCCAAGTCGAGCAACTCACGAGTAGTCTTGACGAAGCGAAATCGAGCGTTTCCGAGAAGGAATCGTCCATCTCGTCGTTGGATTCGGAGAAGAACCAGCTCACGTCGCAAATTGCCGAGTTGAATGAAAAAATCTCGTCTATGGAGGAATCTCTCGCAAGCAAGGATTCTGAGCTTCAGAAAGCAAATGCGCAACTCGAGGAATCGGGCGCAAAGGTTGCAACAGCAGAAGAGACGATTTCTGCACAAGAAGCAAAGATCAAGGAACTCGAACCGGCTGAACCGGAGTCAGAATACGGAGGCGAATCGAGAATTATTTGTCCAATGTGCGGCAATATCGATATCAAGACCGTGGAAGATAAGACCCGCGTGCTCTCCTACGTTGGCCACGTTCCCATTTATGCCAAGAAGCACATCTGCAAGAAGTGCTCCTACGAATTTACCTGAATTTTTTTCTTTATCCTTGCTCATTTTTTTCTCCCCAATCTTCTCCGTAAGGAAAACAAAGCGGCCATCGCGTGCCATAGTGAATTGATGCAATGGTTGGCAAGACAACAAATCTTCAAGAGACTTGTTCATCTACTTTTTGCATAGACTGATCAATTTCTTTGCTACCCAGAAATATCTGATACCTTTGCTAACGATCGAACCTCCCACCAGGAAAGGACAAGCGATGTAAATGGAATACACAATCCAATCCCAAGGGAGGTTAATGGCGACGAATGGAATCAAGTAAAGAAGGATGGCGCAAGGAATGAAGATGCAAAAAATTCCTCCAACAATCAATCCAGCACCTTTCCCTATTATTTGTCTAGGCGTGCCAGGGACGCCACCTTGACTAGCGAGTCGCGGATTTTCCAGAATTTGCTGTATCTTGTCCACCCATGGTAATGCCCCCCTATGAACTTTGAACTCGTAGTTCTGGGCATTTCCTCCTTGGATGGAGAATTTTACAGCCTGGTCTAAATGAACATCGATTATTTCAGAATATGGAAGATCGAGAACTTTTCGATCCCTTGATCTAAAAGTCAATCCCGATTGTTCAAGACTGAGAACTCCCCGAATCCAGGATCCATTTTGTAACAAACGAGCATCTGATCCAGATAGACCAAGGATTGGGGAAGAATTCCATGCTTCAGCAACCGGAGATTGTACTTTAGATTCAACACTTTCAGTATTTATAATGAGGTGTGTTGGATCAGTGAATTCGAATCCACAATTTGGACAAAAAACAACATTGGCTCCTGATTCGTTGATTTCACGTCCACAATTCGGACAAGATAATTCATGAGGCATTCTCAGCAACCTTGATCTCAATTCGAGGAATCCTAAAACGCAAATCCACTAAAAATATAACAAAACCTATTAGTTAAAAGCATGATCTTGCCAAGGAGCTCATCTGTAGAGGCAAAAAGCCTTGAGCCAAAGAACAACAACTTTATATGTTGGAAAGGGGCAATTATTGTTGGGAGAGGAAAAAAGTACCAAAAATCCCCCACGAAAAAGAAGAAGTGAAAAAATATGCCAGAGGAAATCAACAAAGTTACCAAATGGACGTTCACCGTGCACGTGTTTGTAGCAGGTCTCTTCGCGATCATGTACTGGTTGCCCTCGATGACGCTGAGCCTATTTGGCATGGTCTACACGCCCGTCGTGGGAGCACTCTGCGGGGTTATTGCATCTTTGTTCTTTGGCCTAGCTTTCATGTCCGTATTCGGTGCCATCGCAAAGGAATGGAAGCAAGTCAAGATAGTTGTCATTGGGGAGGTTTTCTGGCTCGGTGCAGGCTTGGTGACCACGATTATTAATTATACTGCCATGCAGACAACTGCAATCGTGTTTTTCATCGTCGGCGGTGTCTTTTTCGTGTTGTTTTTGATATCATTCCTGCTGCAGCAAAAAACCTCGTGAAAAACCTGTTTTCCAATTTTTTTTCATCTTTGGTTCAGCTATAGGCTAAGTAGAATATTTATTAGAATTTAGAAAATATCTGAGTTAAGGAGGAGGGGGAAAAAAATGTTCTAACAAAGGAAAGGATAGAGAAAAAATGTTCTAACAAAGGAAAGAAATTACGACTTGACGGGAAATCCACAAAATGGACAAATGTTAATCCGGTTTTGAGTCCCTTGAAAGTGATTCCGGCAGTTGGAACAGAAAAAATTCACAGCTTGTTGTTTACTTTCAATCTGAATGCTCGAGAGCGATTTTTCAAGCTCGCCGAAGTGAAGCCGGCTTGAATCCGATGGCTCGCGGGGACCGGTATTATCTGCATCTGCTGGCACGATTGGTACGTCGTAACGGGATGCATTCTCTGGAGGAACCGGTATTGCTACCTCATTAGCGGGGCCGGTAGATCCACGGAGAGCTTGATCGATGTCCCCCTCGAAATCAAGCGAATTTTTGATTGTATGTTGTTCTGGGGCGGGATTGTTATCATTGATATTTTCCATGAGTTGTTTTTCCAGCCAGTCGAGAGATTCTTGTTTTGATTTCGTGTCTTCTTGGTTTATCGTTTCGGGTTGCAATTCAATGGTTGAAGCAGCGCCAGTTGGCATAGCAATGTTATCCTGACCATCGTTTTCCAATCGTGCCTGCAATCCGCCATTTTCAGCTTTTCTCGGCCGTATACCATCCACGGGTTCATTTTCGTCAATAAACTCGACGTCGTGATGTCCAGCATCCTTGGCCACGGTTGCTATGCCTGGCACATCCACGAATGGCATGCCGACCAATTTCTTTTCATTTGTCATGTCATTGTTAACGGGCATAAAGCCGGTTACATTTTCCGGGGCAATACTTGCAGGTTCTTGCACGACGCGCGTGAGCCTGGGCACTAACGATTCAGCATTTTGAGGATCATGCACCACGATTGGCTCAGGTAGCACTTGAACATCCCTAGATGATGGCGACGTGATGGCAGGTCTCGAATCTCGTTTATCCAACTGCGTCAACAGTGAAAGGTTCAAGCTATTTGCATCCCGCGTTGATTGAACCGGGATCGCCTTGATTGCCTGGGCTTTCACTACGAAGTACATAATGGTGAACAATAGCAAGAAAATGATGCCGTACATGAATCCAAATCCCCAGTTAACGGGGTTTGACCCCAGCAACAATATTAATGGTAATGGCGCAGGAATCAAAAACCCGAGAACGATAGATAGGCCCATCATGAGCTTGATAAGCGCCAGCGCCCAACGTTTCTCGTCGGGAATGGAATCGAGGCACCAAACGCACAACCCGCTATGCTTTCTGCTGCACGCCCCGCACAAATCCATGCCGCAACTCTTGCATTTCTTTTTTTCACCCAACGATAGAAATTTTTTGTTACATTCCATGCAGGTGAACCCGATAACCTCGTAAGCATTATTAGACATGTTTTTTCCTCCGATTAAATTGGTGAAAATACATAACCACACTTGGGACAACGGTTCCCGACCACGGGTGTCCCACACCGGATGCAAAACCTTCGCCGGATCGCTGGTGATTTTGCAACGGGTAGTGGTTGCGGGCCCGTGATTCTTTGCAGGAAGGCCTGGCGTAAAACTTTCGTGAATATCTCGCGCTCTAATGGCGTCATAGCATTCAATTTTCGCTGCAAGTCAGGCGGGAGTGGTGGCAATCCAATGAGTGGCTGCCGTGCCAACGTGCCTCCATACGGGCTGAACGGCACGCGGACAGGCGTGACCCCAGGTGCCTGCCTCCAAGTTGGAGTGTATGAAGGTGCTTGCCTTGATGGTGGCGTGAAAGACCTCCTTCGGAGTTCCTTGACCGGGATCGAGTTTTCAACCGGACGGGGTCCATGAGTGCCCTTGCGCGGATACGGGTGTTTCTTTGCAATACCCTTGGCACTAATCAAGGTGACAAAAAGCAATGCAAAGGCCATAACCAAGGCAAACACGTGGAGCATGGGCGTGTCACCTGGATTCAGCGGATCGCTATGCCATGCGACCTCGATGCCATCGGAAAAACCATCCCCGTCGGTATCCGGATTCAGCGGGTTCGTATGATAGATCATTATCTCTTGATAATCGTTCAAACCATCATGATCGGTATCCGGATCGCGGGGGTTTGTGCCATAAAGGTACTCTTGCAAATTTATTAATCCATCATGATCCGCGTCTCCTCCTGAATCGTTTACCAACGGATTGAAGCTATACTTGATTTCCCACCAGTTTGGCATGCCGTCGCCATCGTAATCTCCGTTCCAATCATTGATAAACGGGGAAAAGCCGTTGCGATATTCCGTCGAATCGTTGAAGCCATCGCCATCCGTGTCGACTACCCACGGGTTCGATCCGAAATGAAGTTCTTGGGCGTCGGTCAACCCATCGTGGTCCGAATCCACCGTGCTGGAAAAAGGGGTGTTTCCTGTCACGTTTATGCAATAATTCGCCGTTTGCACGAAGGTTCCGTATTTCGCCTTTAAAATGACTGAGATAGCAGTCGGCGTGAAATTTCCAACAGGTGGATTGATCGTGATGATCTTGGCTAGCTGCGATGGTTGTAAAGCAGTGGCATTCCATCGCACCGCATAACTGTGATGGACCTGGTCATAATACGAGCAAAAAAGCTCGCCATAACCGAGACCATTCAAAGTGTAATTCAAGACTGTACTTCCATTGCTGTTGAACGAGCATGAATTGATACTTGGCGTCGGCCGCAATACGAGATTACCTGGCGTTCCATCAAACTGTTGTGGGTGCTGCACTTCGCCAAGAAAGTTAGATTCCGAGATCGATTGTGACGATATCCACGGGAATACTTGCTCGAATGAGACCCCACCTGCGTTCCCGGAATCAAATTGGTTCCATGCCTTGATGAAGTAATTGCTGAAAACGCCGTGCTTCAATCCACTTGGATCTTCCAAGGATGTTTCGTTGTTATTACTAGCGCTCATGATGTAACGATTTGGGGCCTGCATAGCATCTCCGATCCCACCGCTGAAACATGAATCAAATAATGCGATGGTAGTACCCGGGACGCTGCTGAACAACGTGTTCAATGTCGGCCCGTCGATGCCTGTGATAGACGTCCCCGCAGTGACGAAATCGTATGGCAAGATTTGGCAAGGCATCGCCCATGTCATTACTTCCACGTAATTGACTTGAAATCCCCAATCCGTGTTCACATAATCAGAGTATAATTCAACGTAGATGTCATTGGTGTTAACCCAATTTGATGTCACGTCGGAATAATATCCTGTGAAGTAATCGTAATAGTAATAGGTATCATGGTTGTCACCGACATAGACATAATCATAACTATATTCCGTCGAAATTTCCGTGAAATGCACGCGCATCTCTTCAGCGCCGGGACAAGAAAAATGCCAATAATTATCGTAGTTATCCGGGTATGGATGCGGTGAATTAACGGACCACGCGTGTTGCGTGATGTTTTCTGCCGCGGCTCCATGACCCGAATAGAAAAAAAGCAGATAATCGTTTTTATCCATTTTTGCTGCGGTTGACGTGATGGCATTGCTTATTGCACTGATCGTGGCGCTCGAATCGAGTAGTTCGACCACGTGGCTGCTGGGAATCATAAAATAGGAGGTTGCTAGGGATTCAACGCTATTCGCATCGGCATCGCAACATTTCAAATCATTATCAGGATTTGGATAGTTATTTATCCCGCAGACGATGGCATACCCCTCTGACACGTTTTTAGGCAAGTATCCCGATTGCTGGGTTGCTCTGGGGATCTTTCTAGGCTCTCCAGAAGCTCTTTCTTCTCGTGGCGTCAGGGTCCATCGGTCCGACATGGCATGGCCACTCACGATGCTTGCGCAAGAAAATGCAGCTCCCATGATCGTTCCAGCCATGATCATGATGATGGCAATGGCGTAATTGGTTTTATTATGGAAAGGATTGTTCATGAGGTTCACCAGGACATTTTCATACCATTCTTCCTCGCAAGTGAATCGATATCGAGCTCCATCTAGCGAGAACTTCTCTTAAAACACGGGATATATAAACGAAAATCGAAATCTTCGCCCTACTTGACTAGCAACATACGTACTACCAGGAATCTATAAAAAGCCATGTCATCCGATTGTGGTTCAACTCGATGTTGGTCTTCATGACCAAGCAGAACTCTTCTATAATTTCGACACTTTGTACGGTTGGTGCTATGGCGCGGCACCTCCCTTTTTTCTTGCCACGGATGCATTAGTTGGTTCCCGTCAAATCAAAAATCTTTCCTTCCATCGGGAAAGTTATTTAAAGATACATCACCGGATCCTTGCACGTCTCAAGGACGGTAGTTGCGGCTCGCGAGACGTGGTGATCATCACGGCAAAACCTGAGCTCGTATACATTTTCGACACGTTGTGCGGCTGGTGCTATGGCGCGACACCTGCCTTGTCACGTGCAAGGGATGCCTTCGGTGACGCGCTTGGCATTACCTTGCTCCATGGCGGATTGTTCACGGGAAATAATGCCCATTCCATGCCCGATATGCGTCCCATTGCATTGGAACACGACAAGCGCATCCACGAATTGACCGGCCAGCCGTTCAGCGACGCATATATCAAGAACATCGTCATGAATGACGACGTAGTGCACGACTCCACGCCGACCGCGCTCGCCCATCACGTCGTGAAGCAACTCGCTCCGGAATGGTTGCTCGATTTCCTCCGCGCAGCGCAGCACGCTCGATTTGTCGAGGGGCAGGACTTGACAAGCTGGTCGGCGTACGTCCCCATCGTAAAGCCTTTCGGCATCTCCGTCAAGCAATTTTTTGATGGATTTTACAATGATGACAGGATCAGGACCGCCATGCACGAGGAATTTAGACTCGCTCGAGACTTGATGGAGCAGGTCGTCGCTGAAGGGTTTCCCGCGATCGTGTTGAAACACGATGGTGCTGCAACGTTGATCCCCCACGGGCAATTCCTCGTTTCGCCTGGCAAAATTGTCTCGCGTGTTAAAGACATCCTTTCGAGAAAATAATTCATTTGCATCAATTTCAGCAAGCTTTCGTCAATTGATAGCGATGTTCGTGCATCAATCATTGATAGTCAAATGATTAATTTACGAGGTCTGCATCATAAGGTATCGAGAGTGAAAATCATGGATATAACAGAAGAAGAAGTAACCTTTGCAGGTTCTGATGGATTCGAACTTAGCGGGTTTACCGCCCATCCACAAGATGAAGGGCAATACCCAAGCATCATGCTGATCCACGAGATATGGGGCTTGAACGATCAAATTCGTGGCGTTGCGCGGCGATATGCTGCCGAAGGATTTGGAGTCTTGGCACCGCATTTCTTCAGCCGTTACGAGGTTTGCACCGACGCGAACATCCGTGCGGCGATGGGCCCCGTGTTTAGTCTCCCACCCGAGAAGCGTGGCGATCCAAACGCACTCCAGGACCTAATGGACTCGATGGATGAAGGGCCTCGCGAAGTTATTAGAATACTCTACGCGGAACGCGAGAGCATGATGGTAAAAATGGCTGATGATGTCAAGAGTGCTCATGAATTCCTCTGCAATTCGTCATGGGTAAAAAGTGATAAATTGGGAGTGACTGGCTTCTGCATGGGTGGTGGGTTGGCATTTCAAATCGCCACAGAGTTACCATATAGCGCGGCGGTGATCTTTTATGGTCAAAACCCGAATCCAGTGGATGTGGTCGCGTCCCTAAGTGGCCCCGTTTTTGCGATCTATGCTGGAGAAGATGCACGTGTGAACGCCGGGATCCCTGCGATCATCCAAGCCATGATCGAGAACAAGAAAACGTTCGGGATGAAAGTGTACGCTGGCATGATGCACGGCTTTTTCAACGAGTATAGCTCGCTTCATGATCCCGATGCCGCGGCCGACGCGTGGCAGCTCGCCGTGGCACATTTCAACAAGTACTTGAAAGAGTGAAGGTGGCATAGTGGGCGAAAAAAAGGGGTTGAGTAAAAATCTCATCTGGAATTGTTTTGTCAATTATGTGAAAACATTCGAAGATGCGGGTGGTCTATTACCAACCGACGATGTTCCGGCAAAGAAGCCTGCCGCGCATGAAAAATGATAACACGCCCGTAGTCATCATTCAATTCTGAACTTTTTTTTCTACAGTTACAGGTTTTTGAAAAAAAATGGAAGACGTGGCCGGCCTTGGCTAGACCATGAACATGAAAATCCTGACTTTTGATTTTCATGCTTGCCTACGTCACGAAGCACCGTTGATCTCCTTCAAGACGCCGAGGACCTCGTCATTCGATGGAATGTCGGACATTGATTCCCCGAAATGTGCGTAACGCACGATGCCTTCCTTGTCGACGATGATAAGCGCTGGCATGCGTCCTGCTTTCGACAAGATGATTTCTTGATGCAATTCCTTCAAGACCTTTTTCGGCTTGTCGAAATAAATAGGAATCTGGCATTCTTCACATGTCAATTCCAGCTGTTTGGCACCGCTTTCGCTATCGGCCAGGATGGGGAAAATCACGGCTTCTTGCTCCTCGAATTTTTTCAAGTCCGCGTTGAGATCATGCAAATGTTTTCTGCAATACGGTCAATATTTTCCGCGCAACAAGACAACGACGACGTTGCTCTTGCCACGAAATGAAGATATGGATTGCCGACTTTCTTTGGTGTTCGGGAGATCAAAATCAACGATCGGTTTCCCTACCATGTTGTACTTGTCTCGCATAAATTCCGTTCACCATGCTTCATTGCACAAAACGTAACCTGGTCTTGCATTAAAGCATTGTCCAGGCCGTGCAAAATTACTAAAGCATCATAAATCAAGCCAGAATGGAACCTCGATCACTGGTGAAAGCCCTTCTTCTTGTAATTGCTCGTTAAAAATGTCATTGACAAGGAATGCCATCAAAGTTGATGCGTATACAATGATATCATCACCATGCATCGATAGCACGGGATTCGATGCACAGCGATCAATAACAAGAAACCGGTGCGACACCAGCGGCATGATATGCGGAATGTGCCTTGCCTCGATATCCTCGGGCGTCACGTTGCAAGACTCGTAAATCCAAGCGATCATCTCTTGAACATTGTCAATATCCCGTGGATATGCGTAATATCCGGCTGCATGCTGTGCTGGTTCCCCGGATCGCCCGTAAATGTTGATTGCATCCAGGTTGGTGCCATTCATCACCTTCAAGAAGTACTTGTAAATGCGGGGGAACGTGAAACCCATGTCGTGCTCATAGCTGGCGATCTCGGCATCGGTGAGGCCTTCATTCCACATGGTGCTTGGTTGAACCTGGAAGCCGTAGATGGCGCCATCCAGCACCTTGTCCTTCCAGAGCGCCTCACTTTCCCGCTTCAGCCACGAGAAAAACGTAGCGGTGTTTTTCGGAACATCCATATCCTCGACATCCTTTTTATTTCAAAAAAAATTCGAGAAATTGCAAGGATTTGCCAGGGATCACTTGTTTTTCCAATCAGCCGGGCGTTTTTCAAGCAGCGCTGCCACGCCTTCCGTGAAATCCTTGCCTGAAATGGTCATCGTCTGGTTGGCAACTTCCAAGGCCATGATGCTCTCCATCGAAGGTACGTCGATGCTATGATTGAGCGTCCATTTCGTCAATCGGACGCCAAAAGGACCGTTTGCAAGGATGGCAGCGCATTTTTCGAGCACAGCATCCTCGAGCTTGTCGGCAGGAACGACCGCGCTGCCGAGGCCCATGTGATATGCTTCGGCGGCTTCGATGGTGCGCGCGGTTAACAAAATATCGGCAGCATTGCTGATCCCCACAACGCGCGGTAATATAAAACTGGTGGCCGTGTCTGTTCCAGCTAGACCGATGCGCGTGAAGGAGGCCTGGACCTTCACATCTTCTGCGAGAATGCGAATATCCGAAGAAAGCGCGTACGAGAATCCGACGCCGTAGGTATGCCCTTGCATGCCACAGACGATGGGTTGGGGACATTTGCGCATTTTACATGCGATGTCCATGCCAGCCTTGTTCATGGCATAGATCGCGGGCATGCCTCTTGGTAGAGAAGCTCCCCCCTTGAGATCAAGGCCTGCACAGAAGGATGCACCTTCACCAAGGAAGGCAACCACGCGTATTTCATCGTCCAACATCATTTTAGCCCAGAATTCGTTCAGTTCTTTGATCATTTCCATGCTCACAGCATTTCTTTTATCTGGGCGGTTTAGCCGGAGAATACCAAGACCGTTCTCGCGCTTCTCGAAAGTTATGGTTTGAAACTCGTTGCTTGCCATGTCCATTCATCTCATTCTTGATGGTAAACATTGCTCGAGATGGCTTCAAATACCTATCCACCGGAAAGATCCTTATTACCATTCATTCGAGTGTCCCAGGATGAAAAAGATCACGATAGCTTGCTTGCAGATGGCCTCAAGTCCGTATGAATGCGAAAATAATCTGGAAAAAGCAACGATCATGATTCGCGAGGCAGCGGAAAATGGCGCGAATATCTGTATCTTGCCCGAGGTGTTTAATCCCGGGTATTCCCTCGACAATGATAATTTCATCAAGGCCGAGACATTGGATGGTCAAACGATCACGAGATTCAAGGAACTCGCGGCCGAGCTGAATCTTTACATCACGGGCGGGCTAGGAGAAAAAACAGAAAAAGAATTTTTCAATACCATGTATTTCATCGGCCCGAGCGGATTGATGGCAACGTATCACAAGAAGCATGTTTTTTCGTTGGAAAATAAATATTGGAAACGTGGAAAGCAAAACGTGATCGTCAATACCGAGTTTGGTGATATCGGACTCGGTATTTGCGCGGACATGCATTATGCAAAGATGTGGAAAGAATATGCTGGTAAAATAGACGTCGCTCTCATCTGTTCGGCTTGGCCGGATCGCCCGGAGAAAACCAGCACGCGATATGGCGATCACGAGGCTGAGTTGTGCCGGGATCTTCCTGCACAGATTTCCAGGGCAATGCAAATACCCGTGGCGTATTGCAACGCGACGCAAGATTGCAAGGGCAAGGTTGCTATTCTCGGGCACATGTACTGCCAAGGGAATTCAAAAATTGTCGACAAGGGCAAGATCGTCGCCACGGCCGAATCTCGGGAAGACCGCGTCATGCTTGGCAGCGTGGAGATCGAGGAAACTCGCCCGGAGATCGACATGCGGATTTTCAAGCATTGGATCAAGCACACGATCACGGAGAATCTTTTGCGGTTTCTCGTGGAGGGAATCTTGACGCGTTATGGAATGGCATATTATACACGGGCAAAAAAGAAATATCTCCGCAAGGATCGTGGCAACGTTCGATAAGAAGGTCATTGATCGGTAACAAACATGTTCTCGCTGCCTGCCATCTTCGCCGCCACTTCAGCGGCGAGCCGGTCCATCATTTCATACCACGCGTCATCGATCTTGAGAGGCGTGCCGACGGCCTGCCCCATTTCTTTCAACACGTGAAGATTCACCATCATCGAGAAATCTGGACCGAAATGAGTTGATAATATCGTGTTGACTTCTTTCGTGGATGGCGGCACGATGTCGAGATTCATGTTGGCAATAATGCGGCAAATGTCCCCGAGTACTTGTTGATACGCGAGATCCTGCCAGTATTCCCGCAGCGTGCTCACGATCATGATGAATTTCATTCGCGTGTCGAGCATCGCTTGTTGATCCCCCATGGCCGTGAACTTCTCATTGAGCTTGGCAACCGGCACCTGAAACTTGGTCCCGAGAAATTCCATGAACCTGTCGAATTGCTCGCTGATCACGTATTGAATGCCTTCCATGATCGCGTTCTTGATCCGCACGTAGGTGAGTTTGGTGCCTGGAATGGAAAATGATTCTTTTTTCGTGCGATTCACGAGGGCACCGCTGTCGGAGATGAACTGTTGTTGCAGAACGAGGTCCAATGCCTCGGTTAGCAATTCCTTGGTGATTCTTGGCATGATTTTTCACGCGCTCCCGAGTAAAATGGCAAGGAATTCCACGGCAATCAAAACATCCATGGCCTTGACGAGCACGGGCATCATGGTCGCCGGACGTGTCATTATAACTGTATCCAGGGCAATGATGGCCCATGCAGCGATTGCTGGATAAAGGAAGAGCCTCGAGCTGGGCACCGCAAGCATCGAGAATAATATCAACGCAGCCGTGATTGCCAGTGCCAGGAAGGTCAATCGAAAGAAAGAATTTCGCATGGCAGGACTCGATGCCCGTAACTGTTGCCATTGCCGAATTGATGTGCGGACCGACCATGAAGCTAGGAGCATGATGAACAGCAAATAAATCGACAAGGGTGGCACCCATGTGGTAGCAAACGCTCCATAGAGCAATCCGCCGAAGATGATGATGCCCCTGGCAGTGCTAGAAGCTGTTTCCACGCTAATTTTCTCTCGATCGGCGAGCCAAGCGAGCAGCACGGCGATCACGAGGAACAGGCCTTGCATTGCCAAGCCACCAAGCACCATCGTCGTGGTGGCATCTCGAGCAATCTCGATGCCGACGCTCGCCCCGGCAAAACCGATCGGAAACCACCACCATCTTGGAAACTCGCGCGGTGCCTGGAGCAGGATCATGCAAGCAATGGTTAACAAGACTTGTGCCAGCGGCACCAGAAAATAATCCACAACGAGAAGTCCGACGCCCGTCACCCCTCGTGCATTCCAGGTCCCGAGAATCGCGGCAATCCCGGTTGCCATGCAAGCCCGGATCGATATCCCGTTTCGTAACCAGGCTTTCATGGTGATTTTTTCAGCTTCATCAGAAGTCGTGTTCGATGCTTGCATCTGTTCTCACGGCGTTTGGGTTATTGTCCCGGCATTGAAATCGAGCACGAGACTCTGATTGTTGAATTGGATCGTGGTTATATGGCTCCCGAAAGTTTCGGTGCAATATGGGTTTTGGAACCGTGGATATGGACCGAGGTTGGCGGTCGTGCCATTCACGACCATAGGCCCGTCCCACGAAACGGTCACGAGACCTTGGGAGGGAGACGTGTATGCCACCGAGTATCCGGTCGATTGCTGAACGATGTTCACGTTCGCATTGCTGATGCTCTGGACAAAGTGGTCGAAAGAACCGCTTTCATCGGCACTGCCGAGCTCGACGATGTACACATTTTTCTTGCCAAGGGCTTGAAGGTCGTAATTCGATGCCCAAGAAGTTGGTTGGTCTGAAAACAAGGCAATGTAACCGGATCCCCGTTTACCAAATGTCCAGCTTCCAGCTTGTCGCACCTCGTCGGACGCCCATTGTGGAAAATAGGCATGGGTGTACGGGCGATTGCCGTAAAGATCGTTGATGCTTCCATCAACGAGGTACATGGCCAACTCCATCTCGAGTGGCATTGATGCGCGGTCATACTGTATGACGCCGACGTTCTTGTAAAATGTGGTGCGGGGTTTCCAACCACCCGTGAAAGGCCGAAAACCCAACCCGCCCGGAGCATTCGTGTAAACGACGGCATCTTGATCGAGCGAGGCTTGCCAATAGAGCTCTTGCAAGCCGGTTTGGCCTTTCCGGCGATGTTGCACCGCGGAGAGCTGGTAATGGGGCGTGCGGTAGGTGTAGATGTTTGCAGTATCGAGACAAAGCCCTTCCGTGATTGCCGAACCCATGGTGCTATAATCGTGCAAGGAAATGCCCCGCAATGTCGCTCCTGCTTCCAAAAGTTCAGGGATGCCCGTGCCGCAGACGAGCCCTGGATTTAAATGATACTCGTTCATAACCTGGAACGACGTGTCGATGACCGGCGACGCGACCGGTCCAGCCATGCCCCACCAGAGCATGAGATTGTTCTCGTCATAAGAAATGTTCCACGCGCTTCCATCATCGATGCCAATGCCAGAGTGTTCCATGCACTCATCTTTTTGGCTTGCATTTGCCGCGATTGCCTCGATAACGGGAGGCGTGGCATACTTGATGGAAGTCGCGAGAGCCACGGCGCTGGTGCTATGGCAGCGATCGGGATGGTGACCCCCAACATTTGCCAAGAGCCAAGCTCCTTCAGTGATATCCTCGATATCCGCTGGATAGGTGGCACTCTGTCCCCGAACTTTATCATCATATGTACGGCCTTGCGTGGTTGCGAGGGTTCCGTTATAATAATTGTTCGCAAACTCGAACGCGATCAGGTCGAGAATCATGCTGGCACGCGTGGCAATGTCCGGGTTACTGGAAAAATCGACGAGATTGACCAGGGCCGTGATGTCTTGATTGTAGTACACGTCCGAATACCACTCGTCGAAGCCAAATTTGGCCTTCCAGTCGAGCCACTGGAGGATCAGAGGCGTGGCGTGTGTCACGTGATCCAAGCCAGTCATGCCAGAGTTTGGAAATATTTTCGCCGGAAATAGTTGGCCAACCAGTAACTCTGCAGTGTGGTACATGATCTGATGATTTTCGGTCCAGAAAATGGCGCTATCGTTGCCCGGTTCCGTGAACCAGTACTTGCACTTGATGAGTGCATCTTCGACATTAGCTTTGGTGCCACTTGAAAGAACATGCGTACCATTCAGAAGAAAATGCCGTTGATCGAGATAGATGATGCGTAATAAACCATTGAGCGTGAAATCCATGGTATCTTGATATGTTCGGATGATGGACAGGGATTTGTTTATCGCCAGCTCGTTAGCAGGTAGACCAAGGAAAACACGAACCGCCTGGGACCCGAAATCGTTGAAATTTTGCGACGCGTTCAAGTAAACTTGTTGCCGGGTCTTGAAGCTCGTGCCGGGCGTGATCACGGTGTTATATTTCAACTTTGAAAGGGGATCACCTGTCGTGACCTGAAACGGTAGCACGAGGACCACGCCAGCGGTGATGGTTGCGAGGATAATCGCTTTGATGACGAAGAATTTTCGTTTCGGGAATCTTGGTTTGCTTGATGCTATAGGAACTGCCGATTTTTTACCCGTGTTGCGCGTGGCTCGCAAGAACACTTGGACCGCAATGATCGGGATGAACAAGATTTCAAGTAAAGGATATAGAAACAACGAAAACAAGATCGTGCCAACCATGCCCGCGAGGCAAGCGAGAATCCACCACGATTGTCCGTGGTACAAGCCTATCGCCATCACCATGGTGCAAGCTGATGGCAAGATGAAGAGCAAATTGCCCCAAAACCCGACAGGAGGACCCGAAATTAACCGTGTATCCGATTTATAGAGGATTGACGAGCAATACATAAATCCAAGGCGAATCGCGCCATACATCCCGATGATGATCGCGAGAACCTTGTTACTTTCAGGTTTAAGCAAATTTCGGAGTCTCTGCGTGCTATCCACGTCCAAAAGAAAGTCATTAGGTAGATCTATCCCTTGGAATTTAAATCGTATCTGAAAAAATTTAATGGAGATTCAAACCAAGATGTAGAAGCTACTACATCTGGATATGCTGGTTTTTTACGCTGAAGGCTCCGTGACATGTTCATCGGTATCGTTGTTGCCCGAGACATCGTGATGATTGTTGCCATTCTTTTTCGTGTTGTCGCGTAGCAAGATATCATGAAGATGCTTGTATGCGCTTCCCACCTTCATATTGACAAGAGGTTTTGCTTTTTGATTTATTTCCTTGATTTTAGGAAGGTAAATGACGACGAAGATTGCCCTCACGACGCCGGAAAGCAGGAAAAGTAGTTGGAAGGCAAAACTTCCGAGCATTGATGGAGGGAATAAAGTGATGATCGCGCTACCAAGGAAGCCTCCCGCGGTCTGCCCGATCCCGACGACGAGTGTGTAATAGGCAGCGTAAGCACCGCGCTTTTGAGAAGGAACGCTATCGTAGATGAAATTGGACGTGGCAAGGTTGAATGCAGTCCAACCTATTCCGCCCCATACTTGAGGGCCGAGCGCGACGCTAAGAGCAGTGTTCGTGAACACCCACATGATCGGAAGCGTCGGGACGATGATTGCGCCGAGGCGCATGAGCAGCACGTTACCGTACTTGTCGCCAATTTTTCCGACGATTGGAAACACGATCAGCGCAATGAGCGAGTTAACTACGCCCATGAGTACGTATGTCACGTAATCAAAGCCCAAGCCACCGCCCGACACGGGCGTGAGCATGTACACGTTGAAAAATGATCCCCCGATCCATTGGCCTAGCGTGATGGACATCACGAGCAGCGTGAAGTATCCGAAATTTGTTCTTGGTAAATCATACATGAACTTGCGTAAAGAAACATGATTCTCCTTGGAAATAGCAAACGGGGGAAAATAATGGTAATGGAACAATGTATATGATACAGCGCGGCATCCTAAGCTTATGGTGAACAATACGATGAAACCCACCAATAAAACGCCTTTATCGTCGAAATATTGAAGCCAAATCGAGAGCACGAGAGCAATGACCATCGATGTCGCGGTCGTGATCAAATTTCTTTTCCCAAAGTAGCGACCACGGTAGTCTGCAGGAACGACATCGCCCATGTTCGAAACCCACGCGGGGCTCATACTTCCACCGAAGAAATTGTAGAGGCCATATTGAAGCATCAGAAACCACGAAACCGGTTGCCAAAGAGCATTGCTCCATTCTACCGCGAGCGCCAACGCGGCAAGTATTACCCAGGTCAGCAAGATGCCGAGAATTCCATTGATGATGATACCACGGCGGGACCGAGTATACATGATGTTGCTGCCGAGCACTTGGCCAACCGGATTGACGATGCCGGGTATGGACGTGAGGAGGCCTATTTGAGCGGGGGTTGATTGAATGGCTAACGCGAAAGGGACGAGAAAATTATCCGATACCGAGTTTGAACCAACGCCAAAACCACCTTCGACGATGGAGATCGTCATGGTCCTGCGTTTTAGCATTGCATCCCGGTCTGAAAAGCTCCGATCCGCAGCATCTGACCATATCTGGTTTGGTGACGTTTCGGGCAAATTTTCCGCCGGGCCTTGCTCGGTCATCTGATTCACCAGTGCCGTCGAGTCGATCACACGCGATAATCGCCGGCTTACTCGAGAAAGAAATGAAGAGGCAATTAAATATGCGATCTTTTACACACATGAGCGCCGGCGTGAACTCGGGCGGAAAAAATAGATAGAAAGAAAGGTTGAACTGACCAGGTGCACGTCGACCGCCATCACCTCGTTTCAACGGGAATGACGCGATTTTCCAATTCCTCCACAGCGCGATATTTCTGTTTTCAACAATCTCGTGAATGATTCACGGCATTCAGAAAATAAATCTTAACCAAGGCAAAGAGAATACCTGTGCTCAAGTAACATATGCTTTTTATGCGACATCCCCAATTCCGCGGTCTCGGGTCTGATGCATGAATAATTATTGCCGAGGAATGGACGATGAAGTTCAACCGACTCGTCTGGTTGTGGGGCATGGTCGCGCTGTGCACGTTCGTTTCCTCTTACCGGTTGCCTCTTGTCGAAGCGCGATCCCCCGTGAGCGACATGCTCAATGGCAGGGCAAAAACGGTGAGAAAATCCGGCACGGAAGACTTAACCGCGCCGACCTTGACCGCAGGCAGCGTGACGCCATGTACGGGATGCGGCGAAAGCACGAATTTCACGTTCCAGGTAATATATACGGATGCCGATAACGATGCGCCGACATACGTGAACCTCACGCTGAACTGGTGGTCGATCGGGATGCAGAAAGAGAATGCAAACGATACCGATTACACGGATGGCTGCGTGTTCGTGCATAAAACGACGCTCAGCACCGATTGGAATTATTCGTTTTCTTTCTGCTGCTCGGATGGCAACTACACGGTTAACACCAACGAGCAGGCAGGACCGTTCATTCCACTGCCAGGTATGGAGTGGAACCGCACGTGGAGTGGACAATATGATGCATATGGAAGAGGCATGTGCATTAGTGGAGACTCGATTTATACCTGCGGATACACGACAGCACCTTCAGGTTGCTATGAAGTCCTTGTCGTGAAATGGACAATGGATGGACGCCACGTGTGGAACCGAACCTGGGGGCCAACATTCGGTGAGATTGGCATGGGCGTGTTTTGTGATGGTGTAAACGTTTTCGTCGCGGGGTATTGCTATGGATATAATTATTCATGCGTAATTCTCGTTGATTGGGACGTGAATGGGACTTTGATAGGAAGCTATTCATGGGGTTGCCTGAACTCCGATAGCTATGGCATAGGCATCTGGGGAGACGCAAATAGTTTATATGTTACAGGATACACCATTGGCTCCGGATCGACGACTTCCAGCGCGTTCCTGGTAAAGTGGAGCAAGACTGGTATCGTGCAATGGTATCGCACGTGCGGTGGTTCTTCGTCTGACTATGGCATAGGAATTTATGGTGATAACGCGAGCATCTATGTCGTTGGGGAGACGTACAGCAACAACGCGAGCATGGATGATGCATTCCTCGCTAAATGGACGAAAAATGGCACGTTCCAGTTCTACACGACGTGGGGGGGATCGGGAAATGACGGAGCGCATGCCGTTTGGTGCGACGACACGGGAGTCTACGCCGTGGGATACACTTCCAGTTTTGGAATCTACTCTGATGATGCGGTCCTCTTGAAATGGTCGAAAAATGGCACGTACCAGTTCTACAAGACCTGGGCAAGTTGGGACTACGGATATGGAATTTCCGGGGATTCATCTTGCGTTTATATTACCGGCGTGGCGGATGGTGGTTCGTGCGTTTATTTCTGCCAGTTCTCGAAAACTGGGATGCTCCTCCAGGCGAGGACATGGACGGATCAACGAATTAGCAAAGGTTTCGCGATTTGCGTTAATTCAACCAGCATATACATCTGTGGGAAAATATGTACCTTAAATTCCGACATGTTCTTGTTGAAAATCAATCTTGCAAGCCAGGATCTCATCAGCCCCCAATCTGGCTCTGTCGTGTACCAAAATAACCAAGTCCAGTTTCAGTGGAATGGGCCCCAAGCAATCGAGGGCCTAGCAAATTATACGTGGCAGATTTCGAATACACCGACCTTTACCGTCATCACTGACAGCTTCCAGGTAGTGAATGTCCGACCCGGGACGACGGCATGCCATCTTGTGTACATAACGTATTCTGTAGGAACCTACTATTGGCGCGTTAGACCAATCAGGGGTTCCCAAATCGGCAACTGGTGCACGCCAGCTAACTTTAGGGTTGTCACGGTGGTTAAGCTGTCCTCGCTATCGATCTCGCCTTTATCTGGTGACACCGATACCTTATTCACCTTCAGAATCAAGTACACGGATTCTTCGAACAAAGCACCACAATATCTTGACTTGACCATAGAAGGACTTTCACTTCAAATGGAGCAGGAACAACCGGCGAGCACGGACTTTCAGGTGGGTTGCTATTATACTTGTTCGATAAAGCTTTGGAATGGTTCCAATGAATTTTATATCAGCGGTTATGATAATGGCGGAAACTGGGTGGCATCCAACGCAAGTTATATCAACGTGAGCCAGCACATCGATAACACCGATGGCTTTGCCAACTTCCTACTCATGGCCACATTTTTGACAACGTGCATCGTGCTGATGATCATTTGCTGCATGTTTATTTATGCTATAAAGAAGAAAAATATGGCGACACACGGTTTATCATCAAATGGGCCTTGGCAAGGAAATCATATCTCGCGATATACAACGCCTCATTCCTCGAGTTCCGCTATAAATTATCAAACAACCGCCCACGCCATTTCATCGAACCCGGCTCCGATCCCCACTCCAAGACAACGCCCGTTACCACCCGACGTGAACCCTTGCATCCCGAGGTCCGCTTTTATCAACCCCGTCCCCCAATCAAATTTCATCACGCCGGATCAAACGGTTGAGTACGTAACGCCACGAATGGACGCCCCCAATCTCGACTCGTTAGACCCGTGGGACGACGAGGCATGGATCACGCCCGCTCCTGTTAATATATTGCTCTATGACGATGCACGTGATGGTCTCTACGCAATTGTCCCAAATAACCATCATGTGTTGGCGCCGAAAGTTAACCACGCCTACGTGGACGCGAAATGCTTGAACATGATCTCGCCAGACGATACGGACGTGGTTAGTTCCCAATCCCTAGCCAAGATTATCCCGATTCGCGACGAGATGCAAGGGCACCTTGTCAAGCTCGATATAACGCTAATCAGTTGCATGGCCTTGCTCAACATTATGAAGGAGAAGGACTCGTTTTCTTCTACTGGTCGAATGAGCAAAAATAGGTTAGCACGCATAGCCGCAGAGAGAAATGGATGCTTGCCAGGAATTTATCTCCACGGTATTATCGACCTCATGCAGAGTGTCAAGATCATCACATCGATCACGGCGAAAACCATCGTGTTTGCGCCGTGGTTGCTGGAGAAATCAACCTTGGAAGCCTTCAACGCTGCCGTGCTCTCTGCATTCAAGAAATTCAATAAAAAACCGCGCAAGTTACCGTCGCGATAGATGAATTCTGCGATAGCCTTGTGCTATAAATTTATCAACGTGAAGACTTTGCTGCAAAATTGAAACGCGGGCATGATGTGGATCCCGCAGCCGAGCGTGTGCGGGGCGATCGCGACACCTGGATCGTCAGGATTGTCAAATTCGTGCTGGATACCATATGAAAGCAGCGTCTCGTGCAATTTTCGTGCCTGGAAACTCAGTCCATACTCATCCTTCGCATCACAATAGAGCATGATGTTCGTGGCTTTCAAGGCAAGGGGACGCTCGGAAATCATGACGTTCAAGTCATATTTACGCCAGTTCTCGAGTGCCGCCTCGCTGGCGCCAGTTATGTTCCTTGCTTCGTCACGCGTGATGGAGGCCAACAGCGGCGCGTCCTTTGAAAAGATCATGTCATACGTGTCCAGGATATCCCGCCATTCACGCTCGCCGGTTTTCCTGGCGTAGGAACGGCCCAGGATACGCTCGTACAATGGCGTGTATAGTTTCAAGTCCACCATCTCGGGCACGAGGTTGCCGGGCGAGAGTGCAGCGACGGTGCCGAACACGTCCGGATAGTTTATGCCGAGATTCAATGCCCCGTAGCCGCCCATCGAAACGCCCGAGATCGCCCGGTGGTCTCGATCGGCTATCGTCCTGTAGGCGCGATCAACGTGTCCGACCACGTCCAGGGCGATGTAATCGGCGTAATTTCCCGAGAAAGTGGAGTTCACGTACGTGCTGCCCTTGCTCCTGACGTGTCCGGTGATATCTTTCAGGTTGCCGAGTTCCGGGACGTGCAGGCTTCCATCGGGCTGCACGAGAATGAATGGTTCGATCTCGCCACGATTGATGAATTCATCGAGTTGCTCGTACACGGGTAGCTTGTCGAGGCTAAACTCGCGCGCCATGCGTTTCGGGATGACATCCATGGGTAACGGAGCTTGATCAATTTCCAACCGAGAGGTCACGGTCCAGGACATATTGTCGGAACTATAACCGTGCAAGAAATAGATGACGGGGTACCGCTTGTCAACCTCCTCGTAATAACCGGGCGGCAAATACACACGCAAGTCCCGGTCAGCGGGACTGCCTAATGGATTGTTATCGAGGCTCGGGGCGTGAAATTTATCCATGCGATACCGGTCCGGCAGCACGGGTTGCTTGAAAAACCTCAACTTGACCATAAATCCGATGAACCGGAGCGCGAGTTCCAATCGTTCTATGTTAATGCACCTAAATTCTATTCCACGAGAATATAGAAATACTTGCGCTTTATTACCAAAGGAATGGTGCCTTCTGCTTTCTCGTGAATGAACTACGCCATAAACGTTAAAAAAAGAAGAAATAAGATTTAGAGAATGATAATATAAAAATCTTAGAAGAAATCGTCGAACGCCCAGTAGTGCCCTTCCTCGTCATCGATGATCTTCTCGAACATGCGCCGTGTGACGGTATCGCCACGCTTCAAAGCCTCCTCCACGATTTCACGATACAACATGATCGCGTCATCCTCGGCCTTGTGATCGAGGATCAGGAAGTCGTCGGCAGTCTCACCAATTTCGGGAAGCGGATCTGGGACCGACACGCACTCGAACTTGTTCCGATAGATGCGCTCGGTGATCATTTCGAGATGTTGCATCTCAACCATGAATGTCTTCTTCAACAACTCGCTTACAACCTTTGCTCTCGTTTTATCCGAGATCACCTCGAGCGGGGTTTCGAGCTTGCGAAGTGCTATCCAGTTCGCTTTCTCGTGCTGGTTCGTGTATTGGATGATGGCACATATCTCCGCGGCGACCGCCTTGTTGAGCATTTCGATGTAATCATCGGTGAACACCTCGCGGAATCTCTTCGAATCTGGCTCGTTTTCCGGAGGTTCGGAGTCGTCGATCGTGAGTAGTTCCTGGAACCTGAAGAAATGCTTTTCTTCATCGCTATAGATGTCGAGGAAATCGTCGTACGTTTCCATATCACCGATAACGCGAGCTGCTTCGATGACTTCCCTGTACAGTACCAGCGCCTCCTCTTCTGCCTTCATATCAAGCTCGGCAAATTCCTTGAGGGTTTCGCCAACGGTGACCTTTGATGATTTCGTTGTTGCCTTACCGCCAAGGTAATAGATCCGTTCTATGATCTTTGCAGCATGCTTCATTTCTTGGATGCTAATTTCCTTTAAGTCCTTCGCGATCGTTTCATAGGTTGTTTTTTCAAGCAAATAATTTTCTTGCTTGATCTTGCGAAGTAGTTTTTCCTCAGCCTTGGCGTGTTGCAAGATATATTGCACGCTTACTTGGATTTCTCGCGAAACTCCCTTGTTCAAAAGTTCAATGTATTCATCAGTTATTTCTACTGCCATGATGGTCAACTCAAGTAAAGAACAACCTACTTTTTTTGAAGGTAATATATAACGATTTTGCGATTTGACCATTTGTTGATGAAACTGCTGAAAGAAGCATTATCCTCGAAAGCCCTCAACTAATTTCCTTGTATTCTTCATACAAGCTGATGATTTGCACCGCGACCTCATCAATCCCGCGATCGGATGTATCGATGACCAGGTTCGGGATCGTTGCCATTGCATAGAACGGGGCTCGTGTCGCGAGCAATTTCTTGATTTCTTGCAATGGATCGTTCTTGGCAAGCAATGGCCTCGTTTCCTTGCCATCTTGCAAAATGCGATCGAGAATGATTTCTGGGCGTGCTTCCAAGCAGATGATGACCGACGACTGGCGCATGTACATCATGTTGATCTGGTTAAGCACGGCGCCACCGCCGAGCGAAAATACCGTGTCCACGTTGCTGGCTGCTTCGCGAATCGTCTCGATCTCTAGCTCCCGAAAGTGAATTTCCCCGTCTTCGGAAAAAATCTCAGGAATGGATTTACCAGCTTTCTGCTCGATGAGTGCATCGGTCTCGATGTATTGCTTGCCAAGTTGTTGTGCAACAAGGTTTCCGGCCGTGGATTTTCCTGTCCCCATGAACCCGACGAGACAAATGTTCGTTTTGTTAGCCATGATTGTCACGGGTGAATAAAGCGGTTCAATGCTTGCAAGGATGGCACGTGGGATTTTAACATCGCCTTTTCTTGGAGATCCGCCTACCGAGCGCAAGTCCGATTTCCGGCAAATGCCTTAAATAGGCGATCAGCTGAACTTTGGCTGTTCCAAGATTTTTGGTGATCATCGAAATGTTAGAAAAACCATTAAAGTTATCTTTGGCGTGCGCAATCATCGCGCTTATTTGCGCAGTTGCGGTGGCACCAATCATCGAAACCACCTTGTCAAAGCAGCCGGTGGCCTCGTCGAATAGCCAGGCCATGAATAACGATAGCAATATTGGGATGAAAAAAGCCTATGCAGTACCGTTCACCCTTGGGAATGACCAGGAAGTTTATATCAAGTTTTCGGATTCGTATGCTAACATGTCTGTCACCATGAAGATTCTTGCCAGGGCACAATATAACGTTGCATACGGCACGAATAGCACCCCATCTTCCCAAACGGGCAAGAACTTCATATATTGCACGGCCATCTACGGATCCTCGCCTTTATCGGGATGCACGTCTGCCAGTTCGGTTACCATCGCGAATGGAGGCTGGTACAGTATCGAATTTAAGGGCGGGATGAGCGGCAACTCGCTCACGTCAATCCCCGGGGATTACAATGTTGTTGTATACGGCACAAATTCGACTACCGCGGGAAATGACGTGGTGGTGTTCAGCATCAACGTGCAAATTGATGGCCCCGGTCGAGCTATTGGCAATATCCTGAGTATCGGTGGTTGGATTGCAGTAGCCATTTTTGCCGTAATAATTGCATACTATGCAATGAAAAAAACACTTAACGAGGGACGATCTTGACAACGACCTCATTCGAAAAGCACTCTCTTCTAAATGACTTGCCACAGATGGATAGGAAAAAGGCAACAAAACTCGTTATTCAAGGACTCGTGATCGCCATCGTGTTTGGTACGGCCTTGATCGCAAGCCGTTCGATCGCGGCGAATGCGAATGCCTATCTAAACATGGCAAACCAGCAAAATTCCATGAATTACTGGAGTGGCTCGATAAGTTATAACGATTATATCGAGCAACAACAACAGAACCAGTACACGAGTTATATCATGGTATATCAATACACGATTGTCGGGAACATCGTGCGGATTGGCGTGGAGCTTGGTCTAGTGCTCATGGTCATCGGTTTTTTTGGCTTGGCCATGAACGATACAGTGGACGATCGAAGTCGCAGGATCATGCTTGCTTTCGCGTGCCTGGTCTTGTTCGTGATCATGTTCACGACGTTTTTCACGGCGATTAGCATTTCCATCTCTTGATGAACTTTTTTTCTTTTTTGATATTTTTTTCCCCGTTAAAATCCTATTTCCTCCGATGTCTTAGCTTTGCATTAACCTCATCGATGGACATTTGATCACCGACGTTACACAAGTCACAAGAAGCATAATGTCGAATTGGGATGTTGATTGGAATGAAATGAGGAAAAATGGAAAATAGATGAGTTTTTAATCCCACCTTTTCTGGAGACACACATGGTGAGTGTGAGCACGATTTCCGGCAAGACGCGGGTCTTGTGCGTGATAGGGGATCCGATCGAGCATACCATGAGCCCGGCCATGCACAACGCGGCAATCGAGGCCCTCGGGCTCGATCTCGTGTACGTAGCGTTTCATGTCCTACCCGAGAAATTGGAATCGGCGATTAACGGGTTCAAGGCACTCGATGTGCTCGGCATCAACGTCACGATCCCGCACAAGATCAACGTCATGCAATATCTCGATGACATTGATCCCGTTGCTCGTGGCATCGGCGCCGTGAACACGATCAAGAATGTTGACGGCGAGTTTCTCGGCCGAAACACCGACGCGGACGGTTCAATACAGGCATTGAACGCCGCGGGCATCGACGTGAAAGGCGCCCTCGTATCTTTGCTCGGGGCAGGCGGCGGGGCAAGGGCCGTGGGGTTCGCGCTCGCGCGGGAAGGTGCTAGCATCGATATTCTCGTACGCAAGGAAGACGTGGAAGCGGGGGCAGAGATCGTGAGCGATATCCAGGCATTGTTTCCGTCTTGCAGCGTTGAGTCCATGCTGCTCGACGAGGCCGCGATCGAGAACGTGATTCCCGCATCGAGCGTCGTGATAAACGCTACACCCATCGGCATGTATCCGAACGAAGGCGAGAGCTTGCTCGAGGCGTCGTGCTTGCATCCTGGAATGGGGGTGCTGGATCTCGTTTATAATCCTCTCGAAACAATGCTCCTCAGGCACGCGCGAGAAGTGGGATGTAATGTCGTTCCGGGTATCGACATGCTCGTTAACCAGGGGGCCATGGCCTTCGAGTGGTGGACAAGCGAGAAACCGCCCATGGATGTCATGAAACAAGCTGCGATTTCCATTCTTGATTCAAGATGATCTAATAAGCAAACTCTTGGTGACCTCCAAACAATTAACAAAACGAAACTAATCCTTTGTACTGAACTTAACAAGGATCAACAGACGCGTGATGTTTTATTTCTCCGGTTCCCGCGTGTCTTGAAAAAAAGACTCCTACCAGGCTCGGGTGTCTGCTACTAAGGCAGTCACCCATACACTTCTTAATTTCTTCTCCGAATAGATCCACCTAATAACTCGTGCAAATGTGGATCATCACGAAGCAGATACATGACCGATAAGGAACAATTGAACATTACCAACGATAAAGATTTATACAAAATTATCGGTCTAAAAGTGTGATCATCTATGTTTTTGACATGGATTATCTTAAAAAAAAACGATGGAAAGAAGTGAATCTATGAAAAAGTGGACGAAATCATGCCTTTGCGCAATGGCCATAATAGCAACCATAACCCTACCAGCATGGTGCACTGTGACTTCATTGGTAAAACCATCGTCGTCGGACGGATCTAAAAATACGTCACCGTTAAATGGCGCGATTCAAAAAAGCTCGACAGGTTATATCATGATCACGACCCCGTCTAGTACTAGTTCATGGACTGAAAGTAATTCCTATTTCATCCAATGGAATTCAATTGGAACCAGCGGATACGTGAATATTTATTATTATCAAGGCGGCTCGTGGTATTATTCAATAGCATATGACGTGTCTACCAGCGGATATTATTATTGGACTATTCCCGCAAGTCTAAAATCTGGATATTACCAGATCTACATATATGACTACAACAATAACTCCATCTACGCATTTAGCGAGCCATTCTACATAAGCGGTTTTTTACCTTCCATTACAGTCACTTCCCCTACGAGCTCAAGCTCCTGGACAGCTGGCAATTCATATTACATCGATTGGACGTCGATCGGAACGAGCGGTTCCGTTTACATCGAATATTACTCTAGCGGATCGTATCATTCTATTGCATATAACGTGTATGATAGCGGATCGTATTACTGGAGTGTTCCCTCGACCTTGTCTTCGGGTTATTACGAGATCTACATATACGATGCTTCCAATTCCACCATCGCAGGCTATAGCAGCAGTTTCTACATTACCTCATCAAACCCATTCAACCGTTATGTCCCAGGTTTTGATGTGGCATTCACCGTGCTTGGATTTCTCGTGGGTGCCTTGGGAGTAATCGCCTTTGCCCTCAAGAAACATCAACTTCGAAAATAATTTCGCGAGAGAATGTTTTTTAGAGGGCTTCTAAATTTTTCCCTTTTGGTCGTCTTTTTCCGCCTGGTTGACTCGATGCAGAAGAGTTTAGCGAAATACCGGCTTGCTGAAAAATATTTAACAGTTTGGTGGGCAATTAGCTAGCTTTTTTTTCTCCTAGCGAGTCACATGAGTCGTGATATAGATCATGACCATCATGATAACAGCCGAAGAATCCGATTACATGACCAGCTTTGTGAAGGACGTCATCGAAAAATTTGGCCCTCGAATGCCGTGCAGTCAGGCCGAAGCAGATGCCGCGGAATATATCAAACAGGAAATGGAAACAACGTGCAATGAAATCTCCATCGAGCCATTCACATGTTCGCCAGGAGGATTGCTCGGGTGGATCAAGTTCGACATCATGTTCATCGTTGCATCATTTATCTTGTATTTATTTACCCCATTCATCACGCGTGAAATGGTGATCCAGACAATATTCTACGCCATTTGTGCTTGCTTGGGCATTGTTTCGTGGGTCATCGCATGGGAGGAGTTTTTTTCCTACAACGAATTCATAGATGGATTGCTCAAGAAAGAACCGTCGGAAAACGTTATTGGTCGCATCTTGCCAGAGGGAGGTAATGTGGAGCACATCATCGCGTTTTCCGGACATCATGATTCTGCCAAGGAATTTAATCTACTCCGTTATCTCAGGGCGCCGGGCTATGGCATCGTGATCTTTGCTGGCGTCGGGATCATGGCACTGTGGACATTCTTAGCCATCCTGGCGTTCATTTTCTCTTTGGCCGGCATCGTGCAAGGATTAATTTATGAAACATCTTCCTGCTTGCTCGTCATCGGGATTCCCGTGCTCGTTTTGCTCTGGTGTTTCACGTGGTGGGGCGAACGCGCGAATAAAGTGCCCGGCGCCGTCGACAACTTGAGCGCCGTCGCCGTGGTGCTAGCAATCGGCAGGTACGTGAAACAACACCCGGAAATCGTGCCTGAGAACACGGAAATCAGGCTCATCTCATTCGGCTGCGAGGAAGCAGGCTTGCGCGGGGCATATCGATACGCCGCACGGCACAAGGAGGAGTTACTCGCAATCGATTCCCAGAACGTGAACATGGATGGCATCCAATCAGCGAAGACCGTCATGATCTACGCGTTCGAGCCAACAACGAGAACCGCACATTCTCCCGAGGTGACACAAAAGATATATGATGCAGCAATCGGTGAGGACCTCAAGGCCTTTAAATTTGGTGATCGAAAAGCGGATCGAATTGCTGGATTCATTACTGGCGGAACGGATGCAACTGCATTATCGAAGGCCAAGATCAAGGCAGGCTCGTTTGGTTCCATCGATTTCAAGAATTATTTCAGCCACTATCACACGCGCAGGGACACACCCGATAAAATCGAAGCTGGTGCCCTCGAATCGGCCCTTCGTATTTGCATTAAGTACATTGAAAATGAAAAAAAATAAGACAGTAACGATAGCGCTTCTTTTATTCCTCTTTATTTGCTACCAGATTTCGGCGCAAATATCAAGAGCAAGATTACTGGAACGATGACGAGGGCACCACCAAAGTAATCTATTGCTGGGCTGAACACAAACAGCAAGATGCCGAAAAAGAGCATTTTCGGGAACTTTGGGCTGAAAATGCCGTCGGCCAGCAGGAACTCCCAATCTTTTGCCTTGCACTTCGGAACGAAGGTCTTGAGGACATAGATGAACAAGAGAACGAGCTCGACTACGCCTGCGATAAGATACCAAACATATGTAGATGTAACACTATATACTCCAAGTTGGGAGAAAGACCAGCCCCAAACACTTAAGCCATATATACCCCAGGCAATATCGACGGCTGCAGCCACCAAGACAAGAACCCATGACCATGTTCCCATTATTACGGCAATATTTTCCACGCTTGCCCAAGAATCTGATTTTGTTTCCTTTTTAGCCATTATAACCACGATTTTTCCTTTCCTTGAATTGCTATTGTAACATAATGCAAAGTCCATGTTACAGGATGAGGTTGCAAGCAATAATTGGCATGAACATTCATCTCTTTTGTGGTGTATTGAATTTTGATTATAAATGCACCACCAATAATTGCATGCTACATCACTTGAAAGACATTTCTGTTATTAGAATGATTATTGGTAGCACTTTTTTTAGCTGTGCTTCGAATGATATTTATCATTTTATAGTGCCAGCTTTCAAGAAATACGGGGCATAGAGCACTTTTTTCAAGGTCGGGATGGTTTGAAAGATCATCTCGCCTGCCTTGAAATCTATGTCTTCATCGGTGGCAGCATAATCTGCCTCGAAACACGACACGAGCAACTTTCGAAAGTCCTTCCTCTTGCGAACCGCGTCGCAAAAATAATTCCAGATTGCCTCGTCCGATTGCGCTTGCCAGAAGAGCCAGCTGTTCTTGCGGCCGGAACGGAGAAACTTGTTCACGAGCTGGCGGGCTAGTTCTTTCTTGTACTCGGCCAGATGTTCCGCGGTGAATGGCTTGTTTTCCGACCGCAAGCGCGCCACGAGATCGACCGCGTGCTTGGCAGATTCCCGGGCTTCCCATACACCTTCATAATAAAACGCATGCGCAAGCCCGGCCGCGTCGCCGAGAACGAGCAATCGCTTGCCATAAGGCGTCTTGATGGGAGCACACGGGATCAAGGTTTTCGTGATGGAGGATGCTTGCCCGGGCAATACCAGGTCACTTGCATCGGTAAATAAGTCCTTGAGACGCGGGGTGCGCGTGGTCTCGATGAATCGTTCCTTCGTGACCTTGTAATCGATGATGCCAGCGTTGAACGAGTCCTTGCGGCACGTGATCCAGAACGGGCCGATTTTCGAAACAGATTTTTTGTTCACGTAGTAATGATATGCTCCCGATGACAGCACGTTCTCGATGTGATCCTCGGATGATTGAAATTCGCCGATGACCGTTTCGACCACGGGCGGGGTTTCGATGCCAAGCTGGGCATGCAGCCGGAACCCCGAGGTGCCGGTTGCGAGGAAAAGTATATCCCCGGTGATGACTGCCTCGGCATCATTACTATCTTTCACGTGCACGGAAACGTGATCATCCGTGATTTCCGCCTTGGTAATCCTGGTGCTATCCAGGATCTCGGCGCCTCGTTTTTCAGCCGAATCAAGCATAAACTCGTCAAACCGGGATCGCAAGATGACCTTCCCGAGCGTGGTGCTAAACTCCCGGGCATCGATCACGGCGTCATTGTCCGGCGACATCACCCGCATCGTGACCATGTCCCGCTCGAACACCGAATCTGGAAGGGGCGGGAAGCTCTTGAACGAATGCAGCGGGTAGACGCCTGAACAAGGATGGTAACTGCCACGCGCTTGCGCATCGATCACCGCCACGTCAAGATCTTGCTCAGCAGCAAGCCATGCAGCGATGGAACCCCCGGCTCCGCCTCCAGCGATGATGATGTCTTTTTTCATGGTTGTATCGCACGCACGCGGCTAGATGTTTTCAAGATAAATTGACCTGGAATAATTTGCCGGATCGTCCGAGGAGTAATACCCCTTCCAATACTCGAACATGGATCGCAGCGTGTCCTCGATCTTGTAATCCGGCTCGTAACCGGTTGCCGCCTTGAACTTGGAGTTGTCGCCGAGGATGATGGGCTCGTCCTGAAACCGCATTTTTGCCTCGACATTCTCTATCACGGTGATCTCCACCGATGCCATTCCCAGCAACAAGTTAAGCGCATCACGGATGCGGGTTGGCACGCCCGTGCACACGTTGTACACCTCGCCTTTCTCGGCGCTCGTGAACGCCAGCCAATTGGCCTTGACCGTGTCTCGAATGTCCTGGATGTCCCGCTGCGTCTCGAGATTGCCGACGTGGATCTCGGGATCCGCCTTTCCAGCGTCGATCTCGGCGATTTTCATGGCAAAATCGGCGCACGCATCCTTCACCTTGCGAATACCGGTCTGGTTGAAAAACCGCAATCGCACCGTGTCGATGCCGAAATTCAAGAAATATTGTCGGGACAACAAGTCTTGCCCGACCTTGCTAATGCCATACGGATGCAACGGTTGCAATGGTAATGTTTCCTTGATGGGAACGTCGTCTTGCGTGATCGTTCCATATTCCGCGCTGCTGCACGCGACCACGACGCGGGTTTTCAATCCAAGTTTCTTGATGGGCTCGAACACGTTGACCGTGCCGTTGATGTTCGTGTCAAACGTTTCCGCTGGATTTTCCCACGATGGCTGCACGTAACTTTGCGCCGCCATGTGGAAGATGCCATCGGGCTCGAAGCGCTCGATCAAGTCTGCCATCATTTTGGCATCACGAACATCGACCTGCGCTAATTCGAATCCTGTTACGGGCTCCTTTCCTTCTTGAACGAGATGTCGCAAGTTCGCGAGATCGACGCCCGGCTTGGCAATAGCCAGCACTTGATGGCCTTCTGACAGGCAAAAATCGACGAGATGCGACCCGATGAAACCGCAAGCACCAGTGACGATGATTTTCATGCTTTTCAACGACCGGATTAACCGTGATCTGCGATGATGATTCAATATGATAATTCAATGCAAGTAGGATTATTACCTCTTCACTCGGACAAAGCTATCCCTGGATACCTTCAAATCAGCCCCGCGATAGCTAAGGATCATCTATTTACAAAAAAGATGGTCAAATGTCCAAAGATTGGATCAACGTCGCGGTCGTTGGATGTGGAAAAATTTTCAACGACGCGCACCGCGTGGGATACGTTAATCCCGCGACCACGAATGCGATTGTCATTGCAGTTTGCGATATCGATGAAAAATTGGCCAATGATCAACTAAAATGGCTGAAAAATGAATATGAAAAACTATTGACCAAGGCAAAAAAGAAAGACAAGGGCGTTCAAGTTAAACGGTTGCAATTTGGCATCGATAACTTGAAAGCTTACACGTCCTTCGACGCTATGCTTGATGAATTGGAAGGCACGTGTGACATGGTCGACAATTGCACGCCGGGTCGCTTGCACGTCCCGCTCGCGGTGCAAGCCATGGACCACGGTTATCATGCCATGGCTGAAAAACCGCCTGGCTTGAACTGGTGGGATGTCAAGCGGCTCGTGAATGCCGAGGAAAGAACGGGAAAATGTTACCAGATCAACGAGAACGTGTGTTACGAGCGTCCGGTTCAAGCCATGCGTCGCGTGATCGCCGATGGAGAACTCGGCGCGATCCTTGAAATCGAGATACATTTCGGACACGGTGGCCCGTACGTGCCGAATTTCTTCGGTGAATCTGGCCTCCCGCATTTCATTGATCCATTATGGTCCGGTGGAGGCTGCTTGCAAGACCTAGCCCCGCACGGCATTTCACGGGCATTTTGGCCGGTCGGCGCCGGCGCGAGGGTCGTGTCATGCGAGACCAAGATCCTGGAACGGCGATTGAGCCCCCGCATGATGTCCGGACAGCCGTTCGATAACAAACTTGATGATTGGGCCGAAGCCACGCTTGAGATGATGGATCCGAGAACCGAAAAACCGTTCGTCATGAAAGTCACGACCTCGTGGTGCCAGAGTTTCCCGTTCCCATTCTCGATCGAGGGCGAGGCTGGCATCATGAGCATCGGCCAAGACAAGGGCGTGTATTGTCCCACGATAATGGCTGATGAAGGCGACCGATTCTTCCCACTCGAGAAAGATCAATGGGAGCCGCATGAAGGCTATGCTCGAGAAATCCAGATCTATTGCGATAACCTGCTCCACGGCAAGCCATCGAACACGCCAGCGGAATACGCGCTGCGATTGGAAGAATGCTTGTCAATCCAGTATTATTCCAAGCTCGCGGGAAAAAAGGTCAGGATCGAAGAAATGGAGCAATGGGGCGAGGAAATAGCTGCCAAGAACGCCGACGACCAAAGCACGATCGACGAGATCGCTTTATCTCTCACGAGCGCCGTGGATCAATTATGAAAACCGTGAAACATCCCAATTCGTTGAAAATCGGGATTTTTTGCGCCTTTATCATGTTTTCCATTTTTATCGGTTCTTACTGGACGTTCTATCCCCCAATGCCAACACGCGTGGGTAACGACCCTTATAACGTGTCATTGAAAAGTTTAGTGGACAATGCCAGGATGCTGGAGGGGCAGGAAGTCGTGATAACGAGCACGGCTCGTCTCGTGCATTGGAATGCGAGCGCGGACGTGATGACATTTCACGTGCATGATGACTATTTCGGAATAACCGTGCCCGTCATGATCGAGAACTGGACTAGCAGCAATGTTTACCCGGTGTCTCAAGTAACGAACGGATCAACCGTCGTCATCCGTGGCACGTGCTACCTTCAATCGAAAGGATACATCGCCGGAATCGAGCTCCACGTCTTGCTACCTGATCTCGTGTACCTGATTTCGATCACGGGACTCGTGGCGATCATCGTGCTACTCTTCCATTATTTCAAGGTGGATTTCAAGAAACTTGTCATCACGAGAAAGAAGCAAGATTCCCCGGAGGGAACGACTTAAGGGGTGCTCGCCATGCCAGATTGGTTCGCACATCTCATGTTCGGCACGTGCGTGTCAACGTGCCTCCGAATGACCAAGGAAAAACGCGTGCTCTTCTTGATCGGTAACGTGATGCCCGATTTCGTGCGTCTCTTGTACCTAATTTCAAGCGCGATAAATTTTCAATCGTTCACGACGCTCATAGCTGTCCCATTGAACAATGGATCGCATTCCTTGCTCGGGGTTCTCGCGTATGCCGTGTTCATATCGATATTTTTCGAACCGTCGCTTGCATTCAAGCAATCCTCGTTTAAAGTCATCAAGCCGGGTCATGGTCCCGCGATCGTGCGAAAATGGCAGGCCGCCACGGAAATACCCCTTTTCTTGCTCGTTATTGGCGGTGTCGCCCACTTATTCCTCGACACATTCATGTGGCCATTTGGAGGGGGCATATATTGGCTCTACCCCTTGAACGGCGCCGAGTTCCTATGGTCATTCAAGGCGTGGTGGCCGTCAAGCCCTGATGCCATTATCTTTCTCGCCCCGTTCTTCGTGGTAGCGTTGATTGCAGAGCTCGTGATGGCATTGATCGGTAAAAGCAAGGCTCGGAAGCATGCCCTTCTCAACTAACTCGCTTGTCAACGAATTTCAAGATAATCTTGCACGAATTGCACTAAAGCCATGCAATTCAAGCCAATCATGATTGATTACGGGCATCGATGGATTAGTATTGCCCGTAGAAGACATAAACTATTGTTGTATGCACGAAAAAGAATGCTTGCTGACATGATTTTTTAAATCATGGGATGAAATATATCTTGTAAATAGAAGGTAAGGTCGTGGATCTTGTCCTAAAATCTGCGACCCCGTTTATATGGATTTTAAATTCCTTGATGGATCAACCCGCAATCGCAAATATCGGATGGAATTACATGTCATCGGCGAACAAGAAATCGTACATCTTCAAGGTCATCGTTGTAGGCGACGGTGCCGTAGGGAAAACGAGTTTGGTGATGATGTTCACCGAGCAGAAATTTCAATCGCAATATATCATGACGATCGGGTCGAATTTCGCCTTGAAATTGATCCCATCCGAGATTTTGTCCACGGATGATAAAGAGTATCCCGATGTGCGACTCCAGCTATGGGATCTCGCTGGACAACCTCACTTTCGGGCGGTTCGTTTACCGTTTTACAAGGGTTCGTCGGGCATCATTTTTGTGTACGATGTCACTCGACCGGATACGCTGGAGCACTTAAACGGCTGGCGCGGAGAAATCCTCAAGCAGGTGCCACCAGAAACGCCATCCATCGTCCTCGCGAACAAGATCGACTTGCGCAGCGAGCGAAAAGTTACCGAAGAGGAAGGACAAGAGTTGGCCGATGGTTTCGGTGCAGCGGGATATTACGAGACTTCAGCTAAAGATGGTGTGAACATCAACATTGGATTCCAGACGCTCGCTCGCATGATCATCGACAATGCACCGCAGGAAGAATGAACACATTCATTAACGACCCAATTTCGACGTTAACCCGGCATTTACTTTTATCAGATAACGTACCATTTTACTTTTGCAATGCAATCGGACAAGATCCATTGCTGTTTCCTCATAGCTATCAAGTTTGTACTTGATTGCAGGATTGAGGAAAAAATTGAGAAAAAATAGGCAAGAAAGAAAAAAAAAGTTCACTCGTTTTCGTCTTCTTGTTGGAACATTTCTTGCAAGAGCAAGGCACGTTCTTGGGGTGTGAGCGCCAGCATTTCCTTGAGCAGGGCCAGCTTCTTCTCTTTCGGCCACGGCAGGGTATTCACCAGGTCAATGCTCTCGTGTTCCAGCGTGGTGAAGTCCTGGTTCAAGTACTGGACGATGTCTTGCTCCGTGATCGATGTTGCCGGATCTGCAGAGGCTCGCTGGACATGCACAAGCTTGTCCTCGATTTCAGGCGTCATCGCACTGATATCGGTAGGCACCACATTGCCCGGGAATGCTTCCTTCTCCATGTCCATGAGGAATCGTGCCTGATCAACCTCGGGTAATGCATTCATCTCCTTGAGATACTTCATCTTCATCTCGGAGGGCATGCCAAGTGCGTTGAACGACGCGTCGATGCGGGACATGTTTCGCGACACGAAACTCGGACCGGCAGGCCGTGACGGCTTGACCGCTGCATATTGCACGCCAGGGATCGTGACCGATGCAGGGGCACCTGGCACCATTGCTTGCGCTGATTCCTGAGGAACTTGGGCCTCGCCCATTGCAGCGTCGGAGACCACGATGGGTGAACCGCATTGCCAGCATTTTTCGCCAGCTTTCTTCAAGGCTTGGGCGCAGTTCACGCAATACAGCGCGTCGCATTGCGGGCACAAGTAAATGTTCCCTGCTACCGGTCCCTTGTGGACGAGGCAAATCTTCTTCTCCTTGAATGTCGAGACCTCTGCTTCCGTCACCCGCTGCTCGGCCAGCTGCTCGGGCGTGAGTTGCGGCCGTGCTTCCTCGTGCGCCGCTGCTTCTTGTGCATTCTTTGCCGATTTTCCGATCGGCGCTTCCTTGCCCATGAAAGGCGCCAACTTGCCCCCGGTGGATGCAGCCATTTGCTTGGCAAAGTATTCCTTGCCCTTGCCTTGCTGTGCCTTTGCCTTCAAGGCTTTCTTGACCTTGGCCCTTCGTGCGCCTATTGCGGCAAATGCAACGAGCACTGCGACACCCGGGATGATGATAAACCAGTATGCCAGGATGAAATTCAAGATTTGGGTGCCAAGGGATTCTGGACCTGGGCGGAGTATCAAGATTGCGGATCCGTTGAAGCTGCTGGAAGCATCATTGTTGATGTAGAGGCCGGACGCGAGTACCTTGGCACTGACCAAGATCGGGCCTTGCTTCGACGAGTCGGATGTGATGGTCACGATGAAGGTATATTGCCTGATCGACCCGCCATTAACGATCGTGCCAGCCATTGCAGGCGTGGTCGTGATGGTGAAGTAATCGCCGAACGAGGTGGTGGTGTTCACCTGGAACTGGATGAGGGACACTTTTGCTCCTGTCCCGCCCAAGTTTTGGACGAACACGGTGATGTTCAACCCTATTTGACCCAGCGTGGCATTCAAGATGGATGCAGAATTGCACGTGACACGAATCACCTGCAATGCCGCGGGTGTCCGCACGATGATGGAATAACCGGTATCGGCCATGCTCGCCGAGAGATTGTACGTGTAACCCCTCGTCGTGAACGATGCGGTGATCGCGGCATGCAAGTCCATCCAAAGGTTCGGGTTGGTATTTGCAGACACGTTCACGCTATACCAGATCGACATGGCGACTCCCGCCGGCGCGGTGAACGGGAACAATTTAGTGGTACTATACTTGAACGAGCTCGTGTAGTCCGTGGTTCCGTTCATGAAGCGCAGCGTGATGCTGGATATGGTTGCCGGATAAATGCCCGGCACGTTTAATTGCAGCTTCAACGTGACATTATTTTCGCCCTGGACAAGGTCCGAGTGGCTGAAGATGGCACTACTCAATTGAACTCGTGGCGGGGCAATGACCGTCCAGTTCCATACACTTGGCGAATAATGGATTGTATTGTTAAAATAGGCATCATCCGCGTAGATATCCGCTTGCACGTTGATCACGACGCCCGTCGTTGCATGGAGGTCCACGCTGATCGAATAGGCAAACATGTCCGTTTGTCCCTTGTTCAAGTTAAAGGGTAATCCAAGAGTAACCGGGTAATCCACGACCGTGTATTGAGAGCCATACCCGTACGTGAACGCGAGGCTTTCATACCACACGCTTGCGGCTGCGCCGCCGGTGTTGGTGAAGTTGAACCTCAAGATCAAGTTCTGCTGGCCTTGATACACAGCCGAGGAATTCAACAGCACGCTCCCCGTGACGAGCGCGAGTGCCATGGGCCGAGGGATGACTTGGACCACGAGCGGTTGCGATGCACCAAGAAGATCAACATGATCGAGAGTACCGCTTTCAAGTGCGTGAAGCTGGGCATCGATCGTGATTGACCCATAGTCCGCAAACATGTCGATGTTTATGATGAAATTATACGTCACGATTTGGGAACCACCAATGACCATGTTCTGGTGCGATAGTGGTGTTGAGTACCCGGTTTTGCTGAATGTTAATGTCAAGTTAGCATGGATCACCCCGACGGTGCTGTGGCTGTTCAGCCGCACGCGAACTTGGAAGTTAACGCCTTGCGTTAACGGATTGGGACCGGAGATAAATTCAACCTGCTCGATAACGACGTTGGATGCTGGCTGCACGACGAACCATGTCGAGTTCGTGAAGCTCAAGGAGCGCATCGTGAGTTCTTCCTTGCCCGAGTATAGCAAGTTGATGGTCAAATTGCCCATCGTTGCTTGTTGCGCGATCGAGATGCTAAACGAGTACACGACCGAATGACCTCCCGTGCTCGTAATGCCAGTGAAAGACAAAGGCACGGGCGTGATGTTCTCGGCACTCACGATGAATATTGACAAGTTTCCCAAGATCGCACTCGCGCCACCTTGGTTCGTGAGAGTCACGTTCAGCAAGAATGACGTGCCAATCTTGTGAATCTTGGTGGGCTTGGAATCGACGATCGCCGTGATCTTCATGCTCGCCTTGGTCTTGCACGTGATTTTAATCGGTCCACTTGCCGTCAGGATTTGCACGTTCATGTTAGAATATGCCTCCTTGCCATTGAAGGTCGCGTTGATAGGAATCCTTCCCGGTTGTGCCGTGCTCGATATCGAGACGTTGAATTGACACTTGATGGCTTGGCCTGCATGGATCACGAGATTGGCTTGTGGTGGGCTCGAGTATCCTGTCATGCCATTGAACACAAGGCTCAAGGTACCTTGGATGACGTCGGTGCCACCTGCAGAGTTATCGAGCGTCACGTTAACCAGCAATGATTGACCTTGGATGTAATATGAATGAGCCGTGATGTCAGTGACCGTCGTGATTGACAATTGCTCGTGTGCCTGGATTACACGATTCAAAGGCGTGCTGGCGCCGACCAAGTTGGAAATCGTGTCACCCGTGATGTTTTCCGTGCCTGTTGCACGCGCGTTGATCGATACCGTGCCGACCTGGGCGTTGTTGCTTATGGTAACCGTGAACGTGATGTTCCATGAGGAACCATAGTGAATGTTCCCGATGGCAGGAGAAGCCGTGTAACCGGTTGCGTTGAAAGTGAGCGTAACGCTGACGCCATGCAGATCAGTGCCACCGGTATTGGACACGCTCACGCTCACGTCGAAACTCATGCCTTGCACGTACCGTGCCAAGCCCGTGATATCGTGCAATGCTCCAAACGAGATGCTCGCAGCCCCCTGGATAGTCACGCTGATGGGACTACCTGGAGCCGATAACGCGCGGCCAGATTTGTTTTCAGATCCAAATACAGTTGCAGAGATGGAAACCACTTGATCTTGAGCCCCGGCCAAGATGGTGACCGTGAAATCTTGGTATCCGGTACCGCCATTTGCTGCAACCGTTATGCTTGCTGGCGAGTTCGATGATAGGTACGCGTACCCGTTGAACGAGAGCACGGCATGAACATTCAACGCGCTCGTTCCACCATTGTTAATGTAGCTCACGCGGATGGTAAAGCTATGCGGTTCCACGTAAACGCCCTGGCCAAGGAGATTTGCGATGCCCAAAATGGATAAGACTGCGCTTGAGGTAACGCGGATGGCCAAGGATGTAGCACCGGAATTCTTGATGACGGAACGATTCGTGACTTGCTCGTTGCACGTGGCGGTCGCCGTGACCGTGATTTGTCCAGTCGGAGCACTCACCAAAATGCTGACCGTGATCATGGCGGTCGTGCTCGAAGTGCCACCAATCAAGAAGGGCGTGATGGCAGGATAGCTGAAGCCCGTGCTCGCCCCGTTGAACAGCAGCGTGATCCCGTTGACCTGGATGCCCAAGCCACCATTGTTCTGTAAATGCACACTAACGTTGAACGACATGCCTTGCACGTAATCCTTGGTCCCTGCATCGGTGATCGAGGTGAAGGCGATGTTACTCGGTGCAAGGACAGTTACGTAGAGCGGTGTGGTCGCGCCGTTTGTCGTGATGGGTGTGCCATGAGCCGCTTCATACCCCGCAAACGAGGCATTTATCCAGTAGATCCCGCTTGTCACCGAATCGCCGATGGTAACCATAAAAACTACGTTGCGCGAGGTGCCCGCATAGATGTTGTAAATGGTCGAGGAACCGTTCACAAGGAACCCACTGTGCAAGATCAAAGTCGTCGTGCCGTTGGCAAGATTTGCACCGCCGTTGATGAGCTGCACCATGACTGCAAGAATCGAGCCATTCGTGTACGGGGTAGGAGTCGTCGTCGTGATCGTGTTGATCGTGAGCGATGGTGGTGCTTCCACTATGAATTGAAGGGATGTATCCGTTGTGGACAAGCGTTCGTTGCTGATCATTTCCGTGCCAATCGCAGTCACGTTCGTGGTAATGCCTCCTAACGTGGCACCATTCGCGATGAATATCGTGAAGAGATAATCCTTCGATTGACCAATAGCGAGCGATAGCCCGGTATAGGAAACGGGTGAAGTCGTGATGCCTGTCGCGCTTTCGAACGTGCATTTCAGCAAAATGCTCGTTATTGCCGTTTGACCCTCGTTTTCGATCGTGACCCGAATCGTAAAATTCTTGCTCCAGCCATACGGCGACGTGTTGTTCAAGTCGATCACCGATGTGATTTCCAAGCTTGCCGCGCCTTGGATGTTAACGTTCAAGTGCACGGCGCCTTGATTTCCCGAGAATGTACGACCCGAAATTGCTTCCGTGGCATTCCATGTCGCATCGATCACTGCAGGGGTAATCGTCGTCGCGGATCGTGATGTCGTCACGGTAAAGCTCTGTGCCTTCGTGCTGTACCCGGCCACGATGACTGGCGCCGGCACATTCTGCGACATGTAACCATAGCCGTTGAACTGGAGCACGGCATCGACCGTTGCCGACGTGTTCCCGGCGTTGTTGAACGTGACGTTTACATTGAACGCCATACCAGCCACGTACGTGCCGTTACCGGTTGTATACGTGATCTGCGTGATCGTGATGCTCGCCCGGGATTGTATCTTAACGACAAGCACGTGACTCGCCGCGTTCCCGCTCAATGCTCGGCCCGAGAATGCCTCGGTGCCTGTCCACGTCGCGTTGATGATCACGGCGGCTGACGTGGCGCTGGCAAGGATGGATACCATGAAATCTTGGGAGGACACGGTGCCTGACGCCACGATTATTAGAGCCGGGTTGTTCTGGTTCAGGTAAGGATAAGCTCCGAACGTGAGCATGGCGCCCACCGTCGCCGACGTGCCACCCGTGTTGTTGAAGGTGACCCGGATTCCAAATGCCATGCTACCGACAAACGTCGTCGTCCCGTTCAAGCACGTGATGCTCGTGATCGAGATGCTGGCACGTTTTAGGATCGTCACGCTCTGCACGTGGCTGCCGGCATTACCATTCAACAACCGTCCAGATATTGCCTCAGTTCCCGTCCACGTCGCGTTGATGACCACAGCCGATGACGTCGCAGCTGGAGACAAGGATACCGCAAAGTCCTGGACTTGCGTGCTCGTGGCTGCCACGGTCACGGCCACAGGATTATTCTGCGAGATGTACGTGTACGCCCCAAACGAAAGCACCGCATCGGCGGTTGCGCTCGTGTTGCCCGTGTTCGAGAAGGTCACGCGCACCGAGAATGACATGCCACCAACATAGGTGCCCGTCCCGTTCGTGTATTGGATGCTCGTGATCGACACGGCAGCGCGTGATTGAATGCTGACGCTCGCCGTGCTGCTGCCGGAATTGCCACTCAGCACGCGGTTCGAGATTGCCTCCGATCCCGTCCAGGTGGCGCCAATGATGACACCGCCGGATATCGCTGCTGGTGAAACCGTGACGACGAAGTTCTGCACCTGCGTCCCGCCAGCCGTGATCGTGACCGGTAACGGCGTGGTTTGTGACAAGTACGCGTAACCACCGAACGTGAGCGTGGCGCTCGCGTTGGCCGTGGTTCCACCCGTGTTATTGAAAACTACGCGGATTGTAAACACCATGCCACCAACGAATGTAGTCCCGTTCAAGCACGTGATGCTCGAGATCGAGATGCTCGCACGTTTCTGGATCGTCACGCTTTGCACGTGGCTTCCGGCGTTACCACTCAACGACCGGCCCGAGATTGCTTCGGTGCCCGTCCACGTCGCGTTGATCGTCACGGCGGAAGACAACGCGTTCGTCGCCACGGTCACCACGAAGTTCTGGACTTGCGTTCCCGAACTACCGATGTTCACGGGCGCCGGCGAGTTCTGCGACAAGGACGTGTAACTCCCGAACGACAGCGTTGCACCTGCAGTTGCCGATGCACCTCCGGTTTTCGAATACGTGATTTGCAGCCCGAATGACATGCCGCCGACGTACGTGCCGGTCCCGTTCGTGATTTGCATGTTCGTTATCGACACGACAGCTTGCGATTGTACCGCAACGTTTAGAGTAAATGGCGAGCCGCTGCTCAGCGCGCGACCAGAATATTGCTCCACGCCGGTCCACGAGCAGCTGATGATAACCGGATTCATGCTCGTCGCGGTCGTGCGCAGCTGGATCGTGAAAACCTGGGTTGCCGTCCCGCCACTGGGGTTGACGCTAACAGGGGCCGTGTTCGTTGTCGACAAGATACCAGAATACCCGCCATACGAGACCGTGCCATTAACGCCTTGAGCTTGCGTGCCACCCGTGTTCGTGTATGTTACCGTGACCGTGAAGGTCATCCCAGCAACGTACGTTCCATTACCCGATGAAGCCACGAAACTCGTGATCGCCACGATCGAGCGCGATTGTACGGTGATGCCTAAACCTGCGGAGGTCCCGCTTAACACGCGGCCGGATATTTCTTCAACGCCCAGGAAACTCACCGTAAACGTCGGGGTTCCAACGATGCCGGGCGCGATCAAGGAGACCACGAAGCTTTGGGAGTTTCCGCTGCCCGCGTTAACGATGACTGGAGTGCCATGCGTTACCGACAAGATGCCGGAATACCCGCCATATGACAACGTCCCATTTACATTCTGGGCCTGCGCACCGCCCGTGTTGGTATAGGTTGCGAGGATCGTGAATGACTCGCCACCAACGAAGATCGACCGGCCTCCGACAATGGATATGGAAACGCCCACGATCGCTTGCGACCGTACCACTGTGTTCAGGGTCGATGGCGATGCGCTGCTCAGCACGCGGCCCGAGTATTGCTCGGTACCATTCCACGAGCAACTGATCGTCAAAGGGTTGATCGAAGCAGCGCTAGCCAACAACTGGATCGTGAATGTCTGCGTCGCCGTTCCACCAGCAGGGTTCACGTTCACCGCCGCGGTGGCAGTGGTTCGTTGCACGCCCGTGTACGAGCCATACGTCAACGTGCCGTTCACGTTCTGCGCTTGCGTCCCGCCCGTGTTCTTGTAGGTGATCGTGACCGTGAAGCTCATGCCCGCGATGTAAGTCCCGTTACCTGAGGAAGTGACGAAACTCATGATAGACACGCTAGCTTGCGACTGCAGTGCAACGTTCAGTACGTGTGTCCCTGCATTCCCGCTCAACGGACGGGCAGAGATTGCTTCCACACCCGTCCAGGTCGCGTTGATCATGACCGGATTTTGGGTTGCGGCACCTGCAGCGATGGTGATCAAGAAGTCATTGTACGCCGTCCCGCTTGCCGGCACGGTGATCGACCCCGTCGCATTACCAGACATACCGCCATAGCCACCATAATTCAACGTTGTAAGCACAGTGTTCGCCGTCGTCCCGCCGGTGTTCTGATAATTCACGCGTATCGTGAACGATTGGCCACCAACGAATGGACTCGTGCCTGTTCGCAACGCGATGCTCGTTATCGACACGCTTGCTTGCGACTGGACCGCCACGTTTAACACGTGCGTCCCAGCATTTCCACTTATCGGCCGCGATGTTATCGCTTCAAGACCGCCCCACGTCGCGTTGATCGTCACCGGGTTCTGCGTCGCTGCGCCCGCGGCAACACTGATCAAGAAATCATTATACGCAGTACCGCCTGCTGCAACAACGACGATTGCCGACGTGTTCCCACTCAAGCCACTATAACCACCATATGACAAAGTCGTCGTCACCGCGTTGGCTGTAGTTCCACCAGTGTTCTGGTAATTCACGCGGATCGTGAATGACTGACCACCCACGAACGGGCTCGCGCCTATCCGCAAAACAATGCTCGTGATCGACACGCTCGCTTGCGACTGTATTGCTATTGCATTAACCCAGTCTCGCAAGCCGTTCAAGCCACGGCCGGATATAGCTTCCGTTCCCGTCCATGTCGCTTCGATCGTGACTCCACTCTGGGTCGCCGCGCTCGTGGCGACGCTGATCAAGAAGTCCTGGTGTGCCGTGCCTCCCAATGCCGCGACCGTTAACGACCCAGTTCCATTTGATGACAAGCCTCCATAGCCACCATACGTCAACGTCGTCTGCACAGTGTTCGCCGCTGTCCCGCCGACATTCAGATAAGTGACCCGGATCGTGAACGACTGACCACCAACGAACGGACTTGTCCCTAACAACAAAGCAATGCTCGTGATCGAGACGCTCGCTTGTGATTGGATGGTCATTGTCAACGTGTGTGAACCTGCATTGCCATTTAATCCGGTGTTGGATATCGCCTGGGTGCCAGTCCATGTCGCGTTGATCGTCACCGCCGCGGTCGTCGCGCCAGAAGCTGCCGTAATTAAGAAGTCATTGTACGCCGTCCCGCTTGCCGGAACCGTGATCGAACCGGTCGAGTTTGCTGTCAAGAACGAGTAACCACCGTAGGTTAGAGTCGTTTGGACGTTGTTCACCGCGGTACCACCTGTATTCTGGTAGTTCACGCGGATCACGAATGTCATGCCCCCAACGAACGGGCCAGCGCCGGAGCGGGACACGATGCTCGAGATCGTCAGTACAGCTGGTGCTTGGCTCGTTACTAGGATCGCGTTCGAATACATGCTCAGCAAGGGAGTCGTGGCAGTGAAATGTCCCCTGATATTGCACGATGCTGACGCTCCCGCAGAAATCGTGACCTGGAAATATTCATTTAGGACTAGACCTACGCCGATTGCAAGTGACCCGTACGTCGCGTTAGAGGAAAAGCCAGTGGCGCCGCCGAAATCAAGCGCTAAGGCACCGCCTGATATAGGAACGGAACCACCAGAATTATCTATCGTTACCTTGACAACAAACTGCTCGCCTTGCACGTACGAGGTGCGGCCGCTTGGTATATTCAGCGAAACCACCACCGTCGTCGATTGATACACCGTGACTACAGTCAAGGGCGCTAAGGAGAAACAAGATAATAACCTGTTCGAATATTGTTCCATGCCCATGAATGTTGCATTGATGCCGATTTTCGTGAGGTTCGTTGCGGAGGGCTGTATCTGGAACTTGAACTGAACACCGACATAGCTTCCTGCAGCCAATGATAAGCCAGTACTCGCGTTCAATGCTATCGAATTGATTGCAAAGGATGAATTGAAGGATAAAGTCACGTTTCCATTGGTGACGAGGGCTCCGCCAGAGTTCCTGATCGTCGCGATCACGAGCACCCATTTAAGCCACCCTGCTTGCGTGGCGTTTACCGTGACCGACCCAACGAATGGATGAGCTTGCGATTGGATGTAGACGGTTAGCGCATGCGATCCCGCATTCCCGCTCAACCCACGTCCCGAAATGGACTCCGATGCCGTCCATGTCGCGTTGATCACGACCGTTGCGGTCGTCGCGCTCGTGGCCACGCTGATCTGGAAATCATTGTAAGCCGTGCTACCCGCCGCGACCGTGATTGATGAGGTTAGATTCCCCGTCAAGCCGGAATAACCGCCATATGACAACGTCGTTTGCAAGTTGCTGCTGGTCGACGTGCCGCCCGTGTTCTGGTAATTAACCCGCAGCACGAAAGTCATCCCGCCGACGTAGGTGCCTATCCCGGTTCGATAACCGATGCTCGTGATCGAGACGCTTGCTTGCGACTGCACCGCCACGCTCAGCACGTGCGTTCCCGCGTTCCCGCTCAAGCCGCGTGATGAGATTGCTTCCAAGCCCGTCCACGTCGCGTTGATCGTCACCGGGTTCTGCGTTGCTGCGCCAGCAGCAATGTTGATCAAGAAGTCATTGTACGCGGTTCCACCAGCCGAGATCGTGATCGACCCTGTCACGTTCCCCGAAAGTCCAACATAGCCCCCATACGTCAACGTAGTCTGCACTGTATTCGCCGCCGTCCCGCCGATGTTCTGGTAATTCACCCGTATCGTGAAGGATTGACCACCCACGAACGGACTAGCGCCTATCCGCAACGCAATGCTCGTGATCGACACGCTCGCTTGCGACTGCACAGCCACGCTCAGCACGTGCGTCCCCGCATTTCCACCTATCGGTCGCGATGATATTGCTTCAAAACCGCCCCATGTCGCGTTGATCGTCACCGGGTTCTGCGTCGCCGCGCCCGCGGCAACATTGATCAAGAAATCATTATATGCGGTTCCGCTCGCCGAGACCGTGATCGACCCCGTTATGTTCCCCGAAAGGCCGCTGTAACCACCATATGTCAACGTCGTCTGCACCAAATTCACCGCCGTCCCACCAGCGTTCTGATAATTCACGCGGATCGTGAATGATTGACCACCCACGAATGGACTCGTGCCGAGCCGCAACACGATGCTCGTGATTGACACGCTTGCTTGCGATTGCACTGCCACGTTCAGCACGTGTGTCCCCGCATTCCCGCTCAACCCACGCCCGGATATTGCTTCCACGCCCGTCCAGGTTACGTTGATCGTCACCGGGTTCTGCGTCGCCGCGCCCGCGGCCACGTTTATCAGGAAATCATTGAATGCGGTTCCACTTGGGTTGATCGTGATCGACCCTGTTATATTCTCCGAAAGGCCACCATAACCGCCGTATGTCAACGTCGTTTGCACGTTGTTTGCTACCGTCCCACCGATGTTCTGATAATTCACCCGGATAGTGAACGACTGGCCACCAACGAATGGGCTCGTGCCTATCCGCAACGTGATGCTCGTTATTGAGATTATTGCTATCGTTTGGATCGAGATGATCAAGTTATGCGTACCTGAGTTGCCATTCAACGCGCGACTCGAGATCGCCTCGGTACCGGTCCAGGTGGCGCTGATTTTCACCGAGTTGTTGGTATTCGCGTCGATAATCAATGTTAACAGGAAATCTTGATAACTGGTACCACCAGCCGGAATCGTGATGGAGCCGGTTGTGTTCGACGATATCCCTACATATCCTCCATAAGCAAGGAACGTTTGCACTCCATTCACCGCGGCTCCGCCCGTATTTTGATAATTCACGCGCGCGACAAATGTCATGCCGCCAACATAGGTGCCCGTGCCAGTCCGATAGTTGATGCTCGTGATCGAGACGCTAGCTCGTGATTGAATCGTGACGACCAGGTTATTCGAACCAGAGTTACCATTTAATGCACGGCTCGAATATTGCTCGGTGCCGCTCCACGTGGAACGGATCAAGACCGAATTGTTCGTCGTCGCGCCGACTGCCACTGTAATGTTGAAATCTATGTAACCTGAGCCTCCAGCAGAAATTGAAATCGTTCTTGATGCATTTGGTGTTAAATAGGCATACCCACCAAAGTTCAACGACGTCGTTACCCCATTGGCTGTGGTGCCGCCTATGTTCGAGAATGACACGCGTGCAACGAACCACATACCGCCCACGTACGTTCCCGCGCCGGTCCTGTACGTGATGCTCGTAATGGATACGCTAGCTTGCGACTGCATGCTCACGGTTGGTGGCGATCCGGAACCACTCAATGCCCGACCGGATATCGCTTCAACGCCCGTGAACGACGAGTAAATGTACACGGGGGATTGCGTCGTGGCTCCTGCCGACGCCGTTACCAGGAAATCGATGTGATTGCTGCTTGGCGGGTTGAGTGCAATCGTTCGTGACCCATTTGGTGTCAAGTATGAATATCCCCCGAAGGTCAGCGATGCCGTTATGTTCACCGCATGCGCACCACCCGAGCACGTGAAGGTCACCGATACAACGAAACTCATACCACCAACGACAGTTGGAATCGATCGTGACACGTTCGATATCGACACGACGACTTGCGACTGGATGTTAACGATCAAGTTGTTGTACCCGGATGTGCCGCTCAACGCCCGGCTCGAAATCGCCTCGGATCCGGTCCAAGTGGAGCAGCTGATATTCACCGCCGCCGTGTTGGCAGCCACGGATACCGTGATCAAGAAATCTTCAAACGCAGAGCTGCTGGCAGGATCGACAATTAGTCCGCTGCTATTAGAAGTGAGGTATGAATAACCATTGAATGACAAGCCCGTGGATATGCTGTTTGCCGTGGTGCCGCCTGCGTTGAAGTAATAGACGCGTATCTTGAAACTCGTGCTTGCAACATATGTACCATTACCGGTACGAACGCCGATACTCGTGATCGAAACACTTGCTCGCGATTGCATAGTCACTGTACCTACGTGACCGAGGCTTGCATACCCGTTAATCGCCCGGTTGGATATCGATTCATTGCCTGTCCACGTCGCGTTAATGGTGACCACGGCGCTTGCTGCGCCCGCGGCAGAATTAACCGTGAAGGCCTGGGTATTGGTGCTACCTGCAGACACGCTCACGGGGGATGGTGTGTTTTGACCAATGCCTGAATACCCCCCAAAGGTCAGCACCGCGCTAACCGTCGCTGCCGTCCCGCCTGCCGTGTTGGAGAACGTCACTGTTGCCGTGAAACCCATGCCGCCCACGTACGGTCCTACTCCGTTCGAACCAGAGACAATAATGCTCGTGATCGTGATGCTTGATCGAGATTGAATATTGATGGCTTGCACGTGGCTGCCCGCGTTCCCATTGATTAAACGTCCCGAAATACCCTCGGCACCAAGCCACGTCGCGTTGATGGTCACCGCCGCCGTGGTCGCGCTCGCCAAAGCCGTTACCGTGAAATATTGGTATTGCGTGCTGCCCGCGGTCGCGTTTACCACTGCTGGCGTGTTTTGCGACAAATATGCATAACCACCAAAAGTAAGCGTCGCGCCGACATTAGCCCAAACGCCACCCGTGTTCTGGAAGGTTACCCGCACCTGGAAACTCATGCCGCCCACGTACGTGCCCGTCCCATTCATGTAGGCGATGTTTGTAATTGTGATGGATGCTCGTGACAAGATTAACACGTTCTGCGTGTGGCTACCAGCGTTACCGCTCAATGATCGTCCCGAGATCCCCTCGGTGCCGCCAATCGTCGCATTGATGGTCACAGTTGACGTCGTTGCGCTCGTCGATGCGGTCACGGCGATATACAGATATTTTGTGCCACCCGCGGTCACGTTTACCGCCGCGGACGTGTTTTGCGATAGATATGTGTAGCTGCCAAAGGTAAGCGTCGCCCAAGCGAGTGCCCAAACACCGCCCGTGTTCTGGAAGGTTATGCGGACGGAGAAACTCATGCCAGCAACATACGTGCCGGTGCCGTTTGCATAAATAATGCTCGTGATCGAGATGACCGCTTGCGATTTAATCGTCACGGTACACGTATGCATTCCAGCGTTGCCGCTAAGGGCTCGGCTCGAATATTGTTCCATGCCTGTCCATGTTGCATTGATCGCTATGACGAATGGAAATGCTGTGTTCAAGATCGTGAGCGTGAAATCCTGGGTCGCGGAACCCCCTGCAGGCACGCTCACGCTCGCGGGAACGGTTTGCGCGATGTAGCCCGTCAAGACACCGAAGGTTAACACGGACTTGACATTCTGCGCCAACGTACCACCAGTGTTATTATATGTTACGCGGACGTTGAAGAACATGCCAACGACGTACACGCCCGAACCTGTCGTGTACACGATGCTCGTGATCGCCACGGCCGACGGCGTTTGGATCATGACGTTATTTGGACTGGTTACATAAGTTACAACCCCGGCGGAACCATTGAAGGACCCGGCAAAACTGGCATTGATAACGACCGATCCAAGCGTCGCGGTGCTCGATACCGTGACGTTGTAGTTATATTGCCTGGCTTGGCCTTTTGGACAGGATATCCCAGAAATAGACGAAGGCATAGTTGAAAAGCCAGAAGCGCCACCAAACAGCATCGTGAGAGTGCCGGTCGAAATATCGTTCGGCGCATTGTTGGTTATCGTCACTTGGGCAAGGAACGTGTTATACCCTCGGACATAAGCATTAAGATGCGTGATGTCGACCGTGCTTATCTGAACCTGGTTCGGCACGTTGATGCTAATGGTGGCAGGCGTGTTCGCGCCTGGTTTCGTGATGATACGGTTCGAGATGTATTCCGTGCACGTGAGATTCGCGTTGATCGTCACCGTGTGACCTAATGCTGTTGATGATACTGTCACATTGTAATAGAGATTCAATGATCCGCCAGCAGCGATGCCCAGGTTTTGGTACTGGTTTTGCGTCACGTTCGTCGTCAAGTCGCCGGTCGTGCTGAAGAAGAGAGTCACGATGCCATTATACACGGCAATGCCGCCGGTGTTCCTTACGACCACTCGGATTCTTAGCGATTGGCCTCGGAGATATTGCGGCTGTCCCGTCAAGTCGGTTACCGTGTCGACATAACCATTGGCCTCCGATTTGATGGACACGACTTGCACGTGGTTGCCCGCATTCCCGTTCAACACGCGACCCGAGATTGACTCCGTGCCAGACCAAGTCGCGTTAATCGTCACAGTCGCCGTGGTCGCGGACGTCGACGCCGTCACCGTGAAATATTGACCGTTACTGCTGAAGGCATTGACGGTTACCGCGGAAGGTGTATTTTGTGACAAGTAAACATAGCCACCAAACGTGAGGACAGCCGAAACCGAGGCAGCGGTCCCTCCAGTATTCTGGAACGTCACCAGGATCGTAAAACCCACACCACCAACGTAAGTGCCGTTTCCCGTCGTGTATGTTATGCTCAAGATGGAAATCACGGCTTGCGATTGAATGTTCACGAACAACACATTCGTTCCAGCATTACCGCTTATTGCACGATTCGAATATTGTTCCTTACCCGACCACGTCGCGTTGATCGTGACTGCCGCGGGATTTGCAAACGATGACACCGTGAGCGTGAAATCTTGATAGGCCGTGCCGGAATTCGCAGGTACACTCACGCTTGCGGGCGTGCTTTGGGAGATGTAGGAATACCCTCCGAACGACAAAACGGAGGTGACGGTCTGGGCGAGCGTGCCACCCGTGTTCTGGTAATTCACTCTCGCCGTGAAAACCATCCCGCCAACGTAAGTGCCAGAGCCTGACGTGTAAACGATGCTCGTGATTATGACGTTTGCGCGTGATTGAATTATCACGGTGAGATCGTTAGCCGTGGTTGTTGCGCCACTCAATGCCCTGTTGGAATATTGCTCGTTGCCCGTGAAAGATGCATCGATCCGGACAGGGTTCTGGCTCGTCGCCGTGTTGTTCAACGTGAGCAAGAAATTCGTCTTGTTCGTGCCGCCAGCAGGAACGATGATCATGCTCGATGCATTACTCGTGATGAATCCATAGCCGTTGAAATTAAGCGTTGTCACCACGCTGATAGCCGCCGTGCCACCGGTGTTCTGGTAATTCACGCGAATCACGAAGGTCTGGCCCCCGACGTATGTACCTTGTGCCGTTATGTCTTGGATGCTCGTGATCAAGAGATTAGCCTGGGACTGGATCGCCAGCGTTTTCAATTCCGACGTGGAATTGCTTGCCCCGTTCAACGCCCTGCCGGAATATTGTTCCGATCCGGTATAGGACGCGTCGATCAAGACCGGGTTCTGGGAGGTTGCCGAGGATGTCGCGGTGACCAAAAAATACACGACCGCGGTGCCGCCGCTTGCTGGCACAGTTATCGATGCAGACGCGTTCGCGGATAGATACAGGTACCCGTTATAATTCAACGCGGTCACGACATTCAAGGCTGCGGTGCCGCCAATGTTCCGATACTTCACTTGAACCTGGAACGATTCGCCCCCGATGTAAATGCGCGGGTTCCGGATTGCAATGCCTGTGATTCCAACATTCGCGGGTGCTTGGATAGCAATCTTGAGATTACCTCCGCTCGCCGCGAGGGGCCGGGACGTGTATTTCTCAAATCCTGTGGCTGTCGCGCTAATACCAACGTTGATGTTTGGAGCAACGGCACTAACAGTTAGGGTGAAGATTTGACTTCCTAAGGAAAATGATGGCACGGTAATCGCCGTGGGTATTCCAATAACCGTCACGTATGTACTATTGATGACTAGGCTGCCCATGACACCCGTGGCATCCGTGCCTCCCAAATTTTGATAGTTCAATCGTATCTGTAGGCTCATTCCCCCGACGTATGTGCCATTTCCAGTCGCGTAAGCAACGCTCGTGATGATCAAGTTGGCTTTGCCTTGGATGTTCAAGTTTAGCGGTAAGGTCGTGCTTCGCGCGTTGAAATTGCGTCCCGAGACATTCTCGACACAGCTCGCGGTTGCATTTATGGCAACGAGGGCATTCGTCGCACCTGCTAAGACCGTCACCGTAAAGTTCTCGTTGACGGAGAGTCCGGCTTTCAACAAAAAAGGAGCCGGAGTCACCGTCATGGATAAGAAGGCATAGCCTCCGAACGTGAGTGCCGTGGAAACCGTTGCATCCGTTCCGCCGAAGTTCGTGAAATACACGCGAATGAGAAAATTCTCACCTTCGACATACACTCCTCGGCCAGTGACATCCTGAATTTGCGTGATGCAAATATCTGCCGGTCTCGGCGTTGCGCTCGTTTCCGTCGAATTCGTGCCGGTACCAATGGCGTTGATCGCCGCGACCTTGAAATAATAGGCTTGATTGTTCGTCAACCCCGTGTTTGTGTAGGTCGTCACGTTCCCGAGAGTCGCGAGCAATGTCTCGCCGCCTGAAGTCGTGCCTTGATAGACCTTGTAACCTATAATGGCAGACCCACCATTACTCGCCGGAACTCCCCAATTCAGCGTTACTTGCGTGGTCTGCGAGGTTGCCGTCAATCCGGTTGGTGCTCCTGGCAACAGTCCCGGGATCGCGCTTACCTCTGTTGAATTTGCACCAGCGCCCATTATGTTGACCGCCGCGACCTTGAAATAATAGATCTGGCCGTTTTTCAAGCTCAACACCGTGAACGTTAACACGGGGACGATGGTCGCGTTTAGTTTTTCGCCGCCTGGCGTCGTGCCCACGAAGATCTTGTAGTTCGTGATCGGCGATCCACCATTGCTCGCCGGTGCGTTCCAGATCAGCAAGATTTGTGATGTTTGTGGCACTGCCGTCAACCCCGTCGGGGCACTTGGCACTATCGCCGGCGTTGCGCTCACTTCTGCCGTGCGCGGACCTTCACCAACAGCGTTGATTGCGGAAACCTGGAAGTAATACAACACGCCGTTCGTGAGGCCAATTGCCGTGTAGGTCAATGTCACGCCCAGGGTGGCGACCAGCGTCTCGGTGCCTGACGTCGCTCCACGATAAATCTTGTAGTTGGTGATCACCGAATACCCATTACTTGCAGGTGCTGCCCAATTCAAGATGACTTGACCATTTCCCGCAATAGCCGTGAGACTTTGCGGTGCACTTGGCACGGAAGGCGTTATCACCATAGGTAAACAATAGATCTTGTTGTCATTGCTTCCGACGTAGACGTGACCGCCTATGACGGCGGGAGAAGAAAACATGCTGCCGCCCGTGGTGCAAGACCATGCAAGAGCGCCCGTGGTGGCGTTTAAACAGTACAAATTGCCATCATAGCTTCCTTCATAAACACGTCCATTGGAAACAGCTGGAGAAGAGCCCGTAATTGCATTGCTCGTTGTGTAAGACCACTGAAATGCCCCCGACGTGGCGTTCAAGCAATAGATCCTACCGTCGGTGCCTCCAACATACACGCGCCCGTTCATAAACGCAGGGGAGGATTGCACTGCAGATCCAGCAGTGGGGTAGGACCACACGCCTGCACCATTCGTGGCATTCAAGCAATACACCTTGCCATCGAAACTCCCAAAGTACACGCGCCCGTTCACGACGGCTGGAGAAGAGTATATAGTATTAGCCGTAATGGATGACCAGATAAAGGCACCGTTCGTGGCATTCAAGCAATACATCTTGTCATCGTAACTCCCCACGTACACCCTCCCGTTCACGACAGCTGGGGAGGAATACACGTACCCACCCGTGGTGTACGACCAGATGAATGCACCGTTCGTCGCGTTCAAGCAGTAAACGTTTTTATCATAACCTCCCACGTACACGCGCCCATTCACGACAGCTGGGGAGGAATACATGCTACTTGTCGTGGTATATGACCATATAAATGCACCATTCGTGGCGTTCAAGCAGTAGACCTTGCCGTCAAGACTTGCCACGTATATTCGCCCGTCCGCAACCGCGGGGGAGGAACTAATGCTATTGAGCGTGCTGTATGACCATATAAATGCACCTGACGAGGCGTTCAAGCAATATACCTTTGCGTCATTACTACCAACATACAAGCGTCCACTCACGACGGCGGGGGATGAAGTCACGGAGCCGCCTGTCGCATATGTCCACGTGAGGGCAATACCTAGTACTGGCGTCGTCGTCGCCACGCCTGTGTGATTAAGCGCCCCGTGAAACATCGGCCACTGATCACCTATCTGGTCACTGCTCAACAACACCGCGATCTTTGCTTCGTTAGATTTTGCACCTTCCCCGGCGCCATTGATCGCGCTCACCTTGTAATAATACGTCAGCCCTTGCGTCACGACCGTGTCATTATAACTTGTAAAATTGCCAACAGCATTGTAAAGCGTCTCCAACGCCGATGAAGTCCCTCGATAAATATAATAATTCGTGATCGCAGATTGGCCATTATTCACGGGGGCCTGCCATGTCAGCATCACCTTTCCGAGGCCATTACTTGCCGCGAGGAGTTGGGGGGATGAAGGCACTGAAATGACCGTTACGAACGTCGTCTGCTTGGCCGTATTCCCGAAACAGTCTTGTATAAACAAGACCACCTTGTATTTCCCCCCAAGACTGAAAAAGTGGAACGCATTTTCTGTAGTCACATTTAACGGCGATGATGGATCCCCAAAATTCCATTGGTAATTGCAGGAGCCAGCACCGTTGTTACCAGTATGAAAGAATGAAACAAAAGTGCCATTGATCGGGTTTACCGGCACACTTGTAAAGCTGGCCGAGAGAGGTAGTTGAGTCCAGCTCGTGGCTAGATTGTCCACATAGGCAGTGGACGTTGCTGCGTTACCAGTATACAAAACCATCTGTTCGATAGGCCCCGTGAAGTTACTGGCATTCGGAAATGCTGGTGTCCAAGTGTTACCACCATCGAGCGAAAACCGTGATGTCGATGCAGAGAGACATTGCATCACCAAGGTGTACCTCGTGTTCAACGACCACGTGAACCCCGTGGGAATGAAAGTTGAAGGGGTTTGCACGAGGAGGCTGCCATTTGCATTAAAACTCAGCAGCGAATACCCTGACCCAGCACCCGGATACCCGAGCACTTGGCTCATGATGACTTGGGAAAGAGAAGAAGAGGTGATTTTGACATCTATTGCTTGCCAGTACTGGTTAGTCACGCTCGGCACTTGCGGGCTGGGCGTGTCATATTCCGCACACGCAGAGATCGAAGCCGTCGCGGTCGCGTCAATGATTAACCCCGAATCACCCGACGAGATGACCGTGTTCGAGCCTTGGAATGTCGGGGATCCCGTGCTGGTAATTACCCAATGCACGTGTTCACCAGGTGCTTCCCCCGTAATCGACACGCCGTTCGGCCAGTTGTTGAAGTCCTCGACGTAATAAGCCGCTCGTGGTTGCAACCACGAGCACGAGATGTTGTCAAACTTTCCCTCGCCCGTGGGGGGATTGCCGGTCCAGATGGTTAATTTTCCGGGGTTACCAACACCTAACATGGGATAACCGGTATTCGAATTGTTGAACGTCGTCCACGATGGAGCACCAGCTGTCGTGTATTGCATCCAGCACAGGTTTTTCGCGGAGTTGAAATACACCTTGAAATAATACCACGTGTTTCCTGCATAAAGAAACGATGCAGACAGATGATTGTTGAACAAGAACGTGTCATTCTCGACCAATTGTGCTTGCCAAAAAATTTGCGATCCGGACCAGCTTCGAAGGGCCGTGCACATGCGAGGGCCATTCGTTGGCACGGCGAGCTCTGCAAATGCTATCCATTGCCAACCAGGAGGGAGCACATTACCGCTTCCGGTGAATCCGGGCAAGGGCCAATCGGATGATACCAAAGCTGAGCTGCTGGAATCATAGAGATCGGCATATTTGTTGGAACCTGGACCAGACATTACAGTCGGAACCCCCGCACCACTGGAGTTGACTGTCCAGCCGCCTTGCCCGCCGAGATTACCAGTATTGAGTTCATCAAAGGGTTCATTTTGCGTGTATATCGTGACGTAAACTGCCGAAAATGACGAATCACCATCAACATCTTGGATATAATACTTGACGAGGTAAGTACCGCCTGCGGTGTAAGTATGAACCGCGTTTTCTAACGTGGAGTTTGCAGAACCATCTCCAAAGTTCCATTGGTAAGTTGCAGGGGTATTTCCGTTGCTACCGGTATGCAAGAGCGTTAGCGATTGCCCGATAATTGGCATTGGTGGGCCCACTACTTGGAACGTGGCAGTGGGCTGCAATTGCATCCACGAGCAAGTGATGTTATCGATGTCACCGAGCCCGGGGCCAGCGCAGATAACACGGGCATAAGACGGCGTTATCAAGTTAAAAGGCGAATAAAAATTCCCGCCGTTCATGTAGGTCGTGCCGTTTATGATGCAAAACATTTTGGAATCAGACAATCGTATGTAGAAATTTATCAAGTACCAGCTGTTCGCAGCATATGGCTGAAGCGCTGTTAGCTTCGCACCCGTGCCTTCAAACACAATCGTCCCATTATCCCAGAACGCGACCAATCCAGCAATTGACAATTTATCCAAGCCACACCATATCCATGGGTAAAATCGCTGGATAGTGCCAGACGGGCGCGCGACGAACGTTACGCTGTTCCATGTCGAGCCGGGCGCCATAGTGCCTGGTAATGTCCAAAATGCACCGCGCGCGTTGCCATCGGTGGAATTAAATCGACCAACTTTCGTGGTTGGATGCGTAGTCTTTACGCATATGGGATGAAACGTGGAGTTCGCAACCCAACCTCCTTGCCCGATGAGATCTGAGCCATCCGCGTAGGATTCAAAGTTCTCGGAAACATACACGCCCGACGAGCTAGGTTGGCTAGGGGTCAATGTTTTGACTTGTTGTTTTTTGCTAGAATTGCTGCTTGAATTAGTGCCAGGGTTATTGCTTGACGCCGTGAACATGATAACGAGCACCGCGGCGACCACGCACAAGATCATGTGACTTTTTTTCATACATTCCTCACTTTTCAATCAATCAAAAAATTTAGAGATAAAACTAGGTATCAAGGATCGAGCCTTTTTTTGAAAGCAAACAATTTGCTGTTGCATTCCATGTCGACCTTTCCTTGATAAAAAAGAATATTGGGCTAAATAGGTTCCAACGCGTCCGTTGGAACGAAATGATTAATAAACTTAGTAAGCAATCAACTCTTTATTAATTTTCTCTGGAATGTTCGAAAAAACGAGTGGGAATTGAAAATCGGGCTAAATTCATGCTCGAGCGTTCCATGCCGGGTCGTATAGCCCAATTTTCGTTGATTTTCTTTGAGGTGAATATGAAGGAACGAGAACATCTTCATCTTTCTTGATCGAAAAAGCGATGTAAAAACGTGGTTATTCAAAATTTAACCGGAAAATCCGGGCGCGATCTGCAAGATGCCGTTCCAGACCTCGTTATTCACTAAATAACGGTTGTCATTCGTATTCGGATCTGGTGCGGCAGATATTACGCACAGTTTCAGCAATTTGTCCACGTGATACTGGATGGTTGATGGATTCATTCCAAGGCGCTGGGAAATGTCATTCAAGGATGATTGTGGTGCAGTATAAAGGTCATACAACACGAGATAGGTGGTTTCTTGCCGTATCGTGCATAATATCTCGTCGTAATCGGATTCAGGCAATGCTGCGGGATAATAAGCGAGGAATTTTCCAAATCGCTTGCTCCGCAAGAACCCGAATTTCTCGAGCATCTTGAGATGCCATGCACTTTCGGCATTATCGATGTTCATGGCCCGGCGAATATCGCGCACGTGGCTGCCGGGGTTTTGTGATATATATTCTACGATTTGTGCCCGCAAGGGATTTGCCAAGATGTCCTCCTGGATAAGCTTGCTGCCTTCGACAATTTTCCTTGTTTTGAGCAAATTGTAAATACTATCGTTGGCTTGCGCCGGATTTATACCCCTGCTTGTCGCCATGGCAAATAATTCGCTGATTTTCAAGGGACGGTTCGTCTGGTTGAGCAATTCCACCGCAAGTTGATACACCATGTCATCAACACTTGCGGGGGTTTCCATGAGCGACACGACACCAGGAGGCACTTGACTTTACGAGGTGATAACGCAAATATACCTTACCACTAACTTCAAATAAAGATTAAAATCGTGCTACGATAGATCACGCAAGCAATTAATCGTTTTTAAAATTATTTTCACCCAAACATGCAATTCAAATTCAATTCAGCCCTCTATCCGGATAGTCCGGGCGTCTACTTGATGAAAGATGATCTCGGGAAGATTATCTACGTGGGAAAGGCAAAATCGCTAAAAAAAAGGCTCTCTTCCTACTTCCAGGACTTGAATTCCCGTGGAAACATCAATATCGAAAAGATCAAGGCATTGGTAGAATCGATCCGGGATATCGAAACGATTTCGGTAAATACCGAGCGGGAGGCTTTGCTCCTCGAGAACGAGCTCATCAAGTTGCACCAGCCGTTGTACAATTCCCGCCTCAAGGATGATAAATCATTTCCGTTCATCATGTTCACGTGCGAGGAACAATACCCCCGCATCCAGGTCATCCGTGGAGTGCAATTATACTCGCCAAAGAACATGTTTTTCGGGCCGTACACGGACAAGTGGTCTATCGTTCAGATTCTCAAGGTTCTCAGGAAAGTTTTCCCGTATTGCACGTGCAGCCGTGAAATCCCGAAGAAAAAATGCAAGCCGTGCTTGTACTATCACCTTGGGCAGTGCCCGGCACCGTGCACGTTCCAGGGTGATGAAGGGTTTCGAATACAATACCTGACCAACATCAAAAACATCATCCTATTCTTGCGAGGCAATTACGCGGAACTCCTGGAACGATTGCAAGTTGAAATGAATGTCTTTTCAAGAACCATGGATTTCGAACGTGCCGCTGCCGTTCGTGACAAGATCACGGCGCTTGAAAAGATGTTCCGGCCACAATCCGTGATTTCTCCCGAATATGCAGACATGGATATCATCACGCTGGCTAAAAATGACGAGGAGCTCATCATCTTGGTCATGGAAATCCGTGATCGACGCTTGATCGGCAAGATTCCGTTCGTGTATGACATCACGAGCAATTTAAGTTCCGAAGAGGAAGTGCTTGGCAGTTTTCTCGTTGGCTATTATAATCCTGACAAGATATTATTCCCCACCAATGTACTTCTCAATAAATCCGTCGAAGACATCGACATCGTGCGGGATGTCCTGGAAAAGAATTCTGGAGGCAAGATCCAAGACGTGATCCTGGCGGGAGAAGACCTTGAGCACCAGAACTTGATCGATATCGGGCGAAAAAATGCCTTTTATCTCCTGCACAAGCGAAAGCTGAACCGAGAACTTGCAACGTTTGACCACCAGGACGCGCTTCAGCAACTTGCCGACGAGCTCGGGCTAGAACACGCGCCGTCCGTGGTCGAGGGATACGATATCTCTAACATTCAAGGGAAATTTGCCACGGGTTCCAAGGTCTCGTTTAAGGATGGCAAACCCCACAAGAGCGATTATCGGCGGTTTCGCATCGTATCAAAAAACACGCCTGATGATTTTCGCATGATGGCCGAGCTGGTGTCCCGCCGTTTCGTGCGCGTGGTCGAGGGTCGCGATAAGGCTCCCGACTTGATCATCATCGATGGCGGCATGGGCCAGCTGAACGCGGCGCTGGAACAACTCGAGCATCTCGGGCTCGATACCATCCCTGCCATCGGACTCGCGAAAAAGCAAGAAGAAATCTACATGCCAGGTGAAAGCGAACCGCTTGTCTTGCCCAAGGATTCAAAGGTGCTGCTGTTCCTCCAAAAAGTGAGGGATGAAAGCCACCGGTTTGCCGTGAAATACCATCACGACCTCAAGTCTCGCGAGCTCGACGAGGTTGAAGACGCGCTCCAGGAAGTAGGAGGCATCGGGAAGCAACGCGCGGTGGCGTTGCGAACCCATTTCAAGACCCTCGATGCCATCAAGGCGGCCACGGTAGAGGAACTCTCGGTGATCTTAAAATCGAAAAAAGCAGCCATTGCTGTCCACGATCATTTTTTAGGAGCATGAAATCTCGCTCACAACGTCGTGAAATAAAGGTAAAAAGAGAGATTACAAAATCCAACTTTAAAGCTCGCCGGATTTCAGCTTCTTGATGAGCTCTTCCTTGCGTTTCTTTTCCCGGTCAAGTTCTGCGACTAACTTCTGCACTTGAGATGTTTCCCTCGACCATTTCGTGCCGAGTCCCTTGAATACGTCGAGTGCCTGGTTCGCCAGCTCAACAGCCTTGAAAATCTTCTTGTCTTGCTGGTACCGCTTGGCTTCATCGATCAGCGCAAATGCCTTGTCAGCTTTTGCCTGCTCGCTACCCGCCGTGTCCGCAACCATTCGCTTTGCCAGGTCCTCGTTGATCTTCTCGATCTGCGCCCTTATCATATCCGCTTCCTTTGTCCAGCTAGCAGCATCGAATATCTCTATGGCTTGTTCGTAGGATTCAATGGATTTTTCAGGTTGCTTGTTTCGCAAGAATCGTTCAGCTTCGTTAATCGCGTCATAGGCGGTTTGCGTTTTTTGCGATTCTTGTTCCTTGGCCACGTGGGCTTGCTCGTCCGTGATTTCCTTGTTAACCTTGTCGATTTGCTGGGAGACTGCTTCTGCCTCGCGTGTCCACTTGATCTTCTCGAATTTCTCGAGCGCGGCTTGGAATTGTTCGATGGCTTCGTCGCGCTTCTCACTCTTGAGCAACCGATTTCCCTCGTCGATCAGGGCATATGCTTCGTCGCCCTCTTGTTTTTCCAGCTGCTTCGTAGTCATTGCCAGTTTCTTTGCCTTTGATTTCTTGGCAAGATCAGGTGCCGAAGTTCTTGCCATCTCGGACGATTCCTCGGCTTCTTGCCGTTTTTGCTCGATCTTCGACGCTCGTTCTTCTTCCACGCGACGTTTCTGCTCCGCATCCTTGATGAAATCACGTATGTCGCGGACCTGGGATGCCCAGTTTAATTCTTCCGCGATCTGGAGAGCATTATTGAAACCTTCGGTTGCCGCATCGTAATCCTTGTTATTCAAGCAATCCTGGGCCTTTGCAAGAATGTCAAGGAATTCTTCCTCGCGCTGTTTTTGCTCGTTTTTCTTGTCGACCACTGCTTTCTTCATTGCCTTGGATTGTTGCTTTTCTTGCACATTGACCATGTTCATTGTTTCCGATATTTGCTCGACACCACGAGTGAATTTCCCGGAATCATCGACCGACCGTTCGATTTTCGCGAGCTTCTTTTCCCGTTGGGCTTGTTTTTCCTGGATCATCGTGATCGTGTCAAGCACGTTTTCTGCTTCCTTGGTCCAACCTTGTTTTAACATGAGTTCCCGTGCTTCGTTGTATTTTTGCTCGGCGAGCTTGAGCTCGTTCTTTTTAAAGTGATTCAAGGCCTTATCGAGTGCTTGATCGATCTCGTCACGGATCGCGCGAGCTTGCTTCTGTTTTGATTCAATTTTTCCCGCGACGACGCTATCTCGCTTGAGACGTTTCAATGCCGCGGCCTGGCGCTCATCCATTTCCTTTGTTTTTGCTTTCTCGACCCGCGCCTTGGTACCCTGGGACTTGTCAAATGCATTTTTTTCGGCAAGAAAATCTTTTTCCTTTTTCTCGATGATGCCGATCGATTCTTCGATTTTCACGGCTTCATCGAGCCAATCGGCATCCTTGAATAAATCGAGTGCTTTTTGATAAAGACGGATTATCTCGGGATATTCATTATCCTTGAACATCTGCCCGCCGATGATCTTTGGCTTCTTTTCAAAATCCTCTAGAGCCTTGCCAGCCTCGTCCAGAGCTGCGAACGCAGTATCGCGCTTTTGCTTTTGCTCCACCTTTTTTTGCATGATTTCCGAGGAGAGTGCATCCACCCTGGTTTCCACCTCTTCAGAGGGTTCTGAAACCATAGGCTCCTCTGCAATGATGGCTTTTTGCTTGGCCTTCGCGAGTTTCTTTGCTAGCGCTGCGACGCCAGAATCGCGTTCTTGCTTGACCGTTTTCAGTGTATCCTCGACCTTCTTTGCTTCGTCTTTCCAGCCGACTTCCTCGAACTTGGCAATGGCTTCATCGTAACACTGGATCACTTCGTTATATCGATCTTTCTTTGCATTTACGGTGACGAAATTCATGGATTTTGCTTCCTTCAAGCCCTCATTTGCCTTGTCGAGCAAGTTCATCGCTTCTTCGACGATCGCGTTTTCCTTGGCCTTTTTTTGCTGGATCGCGGATGTGCCTTTTTTCGCTGCAGTTTCGGGTTTTTCCTTCTTGGCGACGGGCTGCGTAAGGGCTTCGGTGGTGCGCTGTTCCTTCAGTTTTGATTTGCGAATCACTTCCTCGCTTTTCTTTGCTTCCTTTAACTTGACTTCCACTTGCTTCATTGATTCTTCGACGGCCTCGATCTCGTGCGTGGCGTTGATCTGCTTGAGCAATGCCAAGCTTTCCTTGTACAAGCGCATGGCATCATCGAACTTCTTCTTGGACAAGCTATCGGATGCTTGGCCCATAAGATCTAGTGCATTATCGTATGTATCTTTCTCGCGCTTTTTCTTATCGAGTACCGCAGCCTTCTTCTGCGTGACAGCAGAAGTCTTTTTCTCCTTCTCATGTGTTTCCTTGATAAGATCGTTGATCAATTCAACCTTGTCAGTCCAATTCATTTCCTCGGCCACGGGAATGAGTTCGGTGTAAATATCAATGGCTTCATTAAATTTACTTTTGGAAACAAGATCCGCTGCTTGTTTCATCGAATCTCTGAAGCCTTCTTCTTTATCGTCAGTGTTTTCGGTCATGCTGGTCACGGCACGATTGCTCATTTTTGCAATTGTCTACCTTTGCTAAATGACATTGAACGTTTAAAACAAAAGTCTCTCGATCTCAAGATTACATTTTTAAGGTGAAATTACGGTCACTGTCGTATACCATCCAAATCTCTTTCTCATAAAAACAAGTGATCAACGTGGGTTTCAAGAAAGAAAAAAAAGCACCGGCCATAAAATGTGCTAAATGCGGTGTCGATAATCCGGTGGACGCCAAGTTTTGCTTAAGTTGCGGTGCAAGCATGGCGGAGCAAAAACAAGTCCAAAAAAAGACCGCAGAAGCCAAGCAAATCACAGATGATTTCCTTGATAAAGGGGGATTCTGGGCCAAGATCATTCCCGGCTATCATGGATACAAGAAAAAAGAGCTACGGCGCGAGTCGGATAGGCTCTTGCGCGACCACCTCGTGAAGCAATTGACGAACGTGAAGCATGACTTGACCGGGATAGAGGATGATGCGGCGAGCTCAGCACCAGAACTTCTTAAAAAGCTCGAGGACTTGCTGACCGAGCTAGACACGTTTCTCCGAAAGATCCAGCACGCGGGTTACGGGTTCGGTGAAACATTTGGCACCGACAAGGTCAGGGAGCTGGAACTTGACAAGCTCATTGAATTCGACCGAAGCGTCGTTGAAACCGTGCTGTCCCTGCAAAAAGGCATAAAAGAGCTTGGCGCGAATCTTGGCGAAGATGCCATTGATAAGGTGAAGGAAATCCGCGGTTTCATCAAGGACGCGATCTTATATTATAGCCAACGCGAGGATTTCATCAAAGGTTGGATGCCAGACGAATTAAACTTTACGAAAAATAAAGTTAAATAAAAAAACAAGAATGCCTCGTGATTAACATGCCAGAAGTAGTAGAATGGAAAAATCCAAAGAGAACGGACATCGTGTGGAAGTATCCTGATGAACGGCTATCTTGGGGGGCAACCCTTATCGTCAAGGAAAATCAATGGGCACTCTTTTATAGAGATGGAAAGGCTTACGACGTGTTTGAGGCTGGCCGGCACGTGATCACCACGGCGGTCGTGCCGCTACTTGGCAGGATCATCAAGAAGGCGGCGGGTAACGTGTTCCAGGCAAGCTTAGTTTTTGTCAACAGGGCACAACTCGACGGAAAGTTCGGCGGAAGCTCACAAACACAAGAACTTGCCCCTTTACGCTGGAATGGCCAATTTTGGTTTAAGATTGCAGATCCGCAGATATTCGTGAACGAGATTTGCGCGAATCAAGACGCTTTCACCACGGATGCCGTCAACGATTACTTGCGCGGCTTTTTCAACGAGAGCATGATCAATCAGCTATCTCAGTACACTCTCCGAGCCGTGTATGGTAAACTCGAGGAAACAAGTACGGCCGTGAAAGTCGAGTTGCGTAATGACTTTGAGCGTGTTGGTTTGGAACTTGTTGACTTGAAGTTTCTCAAGATCGACACGGATGACAAGTTCCGCGACCGGCTCTTCTTCATACAGACCGGCGGCGTTGGTGGTGCCGGCGTGCTCGAGTCCGAGACGAGAAAGGGTGTCGCTGAATCTCTTGGCAAATCACCAGGCGCAGCGATGGGCACGGGCATATACATGATGGGCCCCAGCGGCGGCGCACAAGGCGGGTATGCCAGTGCTAGCGGCGCCGTGCGTACGTGCCAGAAATGTGGCTCCCAATCGCCTGGAGACCAGAAATTCTGCGGCAATTGCGGGGCAAAATTCGAAGCGGAGGCACCGCCCGCTGGTGGAAAAGGCAGAAAGGCGCTGAAATTCTGCCCGGAGTGCGGTGCCGCGACTGGCGGTGCAAAGTTCTGCGCGGAGTGCGGTGCAAAGCTCACCTGAGACATTTTCCTTAACTTTTCCTCTTTTCATTGAAATCTGAATTGGTGCTGAGATATCGCTCTTGTACGTCAGAAGTAAAGAGGAGATGTTGTACGTTTTCACTTTTTTTATTAGGAAATTGGAAACATCGGGTTTATCGATAACGCGAGGGTCAAGGAATGAATAATTAAGTAGGACTGATAGACATCTTCATCTTCAATGCATTTTAAGGCTTGAAGAGTCTGTCTAATTTTAATTTCGCACCACTTCCTCTTTAATCTTCTTATCTAAAGAAATATGTCGGCTTCAAGTACACATCATCCGCGCCGAACTCG
>Ga0209039_10000017_pt1 | contig 130427 bp, 109 predicted proteins | sample BogFormECP12_OM1_FD_188238 | JGI IMG/M metagenome (GOLD analysis project Ga0209039, IMG submission 188238) | Bog forest soil microbial communities from Calvert Island, British Columbia, Canada - ECP12_OM1 (SPAdes) (version 2) | ecosystem: Environmental > Aquatic > Freshwater > Wetlands > Bog ... | reverse complement strand
AAGCATCTTGGACTCGCTGACAAAGGCCAAGGCGTGATGCTTCCGTGGCGCGAACACGACGACCCGCAAAAGGAACACGTTACAGTTTGGACTGTTTTTTCCGCCTCCACTGACTATATCCCAGCCACGCAACCGTTCATGGTCAACTACATCGTGGACGATCTGGATGCTTTGCTCGACCGCTTAAAACAAGAGGGAGTAAAGATTGACGCCAAACGAATGAATGAATCCTACGGTCGCTTTGCCTGGATCTATGACCTGGATGGGAATAAGATTGAGCTCTGGCAGCCGGCGTCCGCAAAGCCCTAAAGGCCTTCCACTGCACTCTGTCCGAAAAACCAGAAGTCGGGAAGTTGCTCCTTTTCAAGTATTTCCACAAACACTTCTCCGGCCCCGATCCTTGCTCTGCCTAGTTCTTGCTATTTCATCGCCCTCCTCGATCTTCCTCGGCAGCACCAGCCGCCGCCAGAGGTTTCCCAAGTTGTAGGCGATCAGGCTCAGCCCCAATTGCCCACGCCGGTGAAGCCCTTCCCATTGCCGACGCATCCGATGGGGTATACTGACACGATGAAGACGCGCGGCCGAACCTGGCCCGCGGAGGGATGGCTGTCGCCGGATGCGCGATTACATAGCACTCACTAAACCTCGAATTACCTGGCTCATTCTCATGAGCACGGGCATCGGTTATTTTTTCGGATTGCCCGGCGCGCCCAACTGGCTCGGCTTCCTCAAGGCCATTCACTTTTGGCCGCTCTTTCACGCCATTCTCGGCACCGGCCTGATCGCCTCCGGCACCGCCGCGCTCAACCAGTGGTACGAACGCGAGGCCGATCGCCACATGCGCCGCACTGCCGCGCGCCCGCTGCCTTCCGGCCGTCTCTCCGCGTCACGCGCGCTGGCATTTGGCGCCGCGCTTTCCGTGGCCGGCTTCCTCGAACTGTGGCTCGGCGTCAACCTGCTCTCGGCCTCCATCGGCGCCTTCACCCTGGCCAGCTATCTGTTCCTCTACACTCCCCTGAAGCAGCGCACCTGGTGGTCCACCACCATCGGCGCGATCCCCGGCGCCATGCCGCCCATGATCGGTTTCGCCGCCGCCGCCGGCTCCATCACACGCGAATCCTGGGTGCTCTTCGCCATCCTCTTCCTTTGGCAATTCCCCCACTTTTACTCCATCGCCTGGATGTACAAAGAGGACTACGCCCGCGCCGGCATCCGCATGCTCCCGGTGGTCGAGCCGGATTGCCGATCGACCGCGCGCCAGATCGTGCTTTACGGCGTGGCGCTCATTCCGGTCAGCCTGATCCCGGGCATCCTGGGGATGTCGGGCCGCATCTATGTGGTAGGAGCTTTGCTGTTGGGCCTTTGGTTCCTGTATTCGGGTGTACGCGTCGCGCTCGAGCGCAGTCTCGCGCGGGCGCGCGCTGTGTTGATCACCTCGGTATTGTATCTCCCGCTCATCTATGGGCTTATGCTCCTGGATAGGCCTGGTCTGTGATCGAAGTCAAGAATCTGACCCATCGCTATGGTGACCGCGTCGCGCTCTCGAACGTCAGCTTCGAAGTGAAGAAGGGCGAAATCTTCGGCCTGCTCGGGCCGAACGGCGGCGGCAAGTCCACTCTGTTCCGCATTCTCTCCACCATGATGGCACCCACCTCCGGCGCCGCCTCGATCGCCGGCCACGACGTGGAACGCGATCCGGCCGCCGTGCGCCGCGCGATCGGCGTGGTCTTCCAGACGCAAAGCCTCGATAAAGCTCTTACCGTGGAAGAGAACCTCCGCGCCCAGGGCCATCTGCACGCATTAAGCGGCGCCGATCTGCGCGAGCGCATAGAGCGCGCCATGGAGCGCCTCGGCCTGGCCGATCGCTGCAAGGACCTGGTCGAGACCCTTTCCGGCGGGTTGCGCCGCCGCGTCGAAATCGCCAAAGCTCTGCTGCATCGGCCCCAGGTGCTGCTCATGGATGAAGCCTCCAGCGGCCTCGATCCCGCCGCGCGCCGCGACCTTTCCCGCCACGTCGAAAGCCTGCGAGAACACGAAGGCGTCACCATCCTGCTGACCACCCACATCCTGGAAGAAGCCGGCCGCTGCGACCGCCTCATCCTGCTCCACCAGGGCTCGATCGTGGCGCACGGCTCGCCCGGAGAACTCCGCGCGCGCATCGGCGGCGACGTGGTGGTGCTGGAAGTTGCCGACCCCCAAGCCATGGCCGCCGCCATCGAGGAGCGCTTCGGCGTGCATCCCAGCGTAGGGGACGGCCAGTTGCGCGTCGAGATCCGCGACGGCCACCGCTTCATCACCGAAGTGGTCGAGGCTTTCCCCGGCGCGATCGATTCCGTCGGTTTGCATAAGCCCACCCTCGAAGACGTCTTCGTGCACGAGACAGGAGCCTCCATTGAGTAGCTTCTTCCTGCCCGCCGCCACGCTCTGGCAGCGCGAGCTGGTGCGCTTCTGGCGCCAGAAGAGCCGCGTGCTCGGCGTGGTGGCGTCGCCGCTGGTTTTCTGGCTGCTGATCGGTTACGGCTCGAACGACCTCGGCCGGTTCTATTCCGGCGCGCTGGTCCTGACCGTGATGTTCTCCGCCATCTTTTCCACCATCTCGATCATCGAAGACCGTCGAGAGGGTTTCCTGCTCTCCATGCTGGTGTCGCCGGCGCCGCGCACCAGCCTGGTGCTCGGCAAGATCCTCGGCTCCGCCACGCTGGCCTGGATTCAGGGCCTCATCTTCCTGGCCTTCGCGCCGCTCGCCGGAGTTTCCATTCATCCGCTCGATCTCATCCCCGTCGCCGCCGCCATTTTTCTGATCTCCTTCACCCTCACCGGCTTGGGCTTCGTCATCGCCTGGAGGATGGAATCCACCGCCGGCTTTCACGCCATCATGAATCTGCTGCTCGTTCCCATGTGGATGGTCTCCGGCGCGCTTTTCCCCATGGCTACCGCGCACGGCGTCATCCGCGCCATCATGTGGATCAACCCGCTCACCTATTCCATCACCCTGCTGAACAGCCTGCTGGGCTTGCCCAACGCTTATCCCGGCGCCTTCACGAGCACCATCGTAACCGCTGCGTTCGGCCTGGTGCTGCTATTGATTTCCGGCTTCATGGCCGCGCAGAAATCAACCAGGAGCGCCGCATGAAGGCCTTTCTGTTGGCCGCCTCGCTGCTGGTGCTCGAATCCTGCATCAAGCCCGGCCCGCTTCCCGTGATGGGCGAGATTCCTCCGTTCCAGCTCGTCTCCGAGACCGGCCAGCCCTTCGACAGCAAAACTCTCGACGGCCACGTCTGGGTGGCTGATTTCATCTACACAACCTGCACTGGCCCTTGCCCCATGATGAGCTCCCAGATGCGCCAGCTCCAGAACTCCACCGCCGAGATCCCCAACGTCCTGCTGGTTTCCATGACCGTCGATCCAGCTCACGACACGCCCGCCGTGCTCGCCGAGTACGCCCGCCACTTCAAGCAGGATCCGTCGCGCTGGTTCTTCCTCACCGGCGATATCGGCAAGCTCAACGATCTCGGCGTCCACGCCTTTAAGCTGAACAGCGTGGATGGCAGTCTCACCCACAGCACGCGCTTCGTACTGGTGGATCCCGAGCGCCGCATTCGCGGCTTCTACACCTACGGCGAAGACACCTTCATGCGTAACCTGCTGCACGATGTGCGACAACTGGAGCAGGAACGCCCACGACAATGATGTCAACGCCTGTCCTGCCCACCATCAACGCCGTGCTCAACGCCACTGCCGCCGTGCTGCTGACGTGGGGCTATACGCTGATCCGCCGCAAACAGATTGCGCAGCACCGCCGCGTGATGATCACGGCCTTCATTACCTCTTGCCTTTTCCTGGTTTGCTACATCGTTTATCACCTGCAAGTAGGATCGGTCCATTTCCCAAGAACTGGAGTGATTCGCACGATTTATTTTTCCATCCTGGGCACTCACACCGTGCTGGCCGCGACGGTTCCGGTGCTGGCCATCATCACGCTCCGCCGCGGCCTGGCCGGGCGCTACGACAAGCACCGCCGCATCGCCCGCTGGACGCTCCCCATCTGGCTCTATGTCAGCGTAACGGGTGTGGTGGTGTATGTCATGCTCTATCACCTGTAGGACGCACCGAAAACCGCTCCCTCACGGTCGCGGCTCCGATAGCGTAACGGGCGTGGTGGTGTATGTCATGCTGTATCACCTGTAGGACGCACTGAAAACTTCACCGGTTTCAAATCCACGCGCGTCGTCTCGCCCTCCCGCACCGTCACCTTGGTGGCTTCCCGCAGCAGCGTCGCCAGCGCAACCGGTATATTCTGAATGGGCGCAACCGCCAGCGCGTAGTAATCACCGGGCCGCACTGCCCGGATGGTGAAATGCCCCAGAGCGTCGCAACGGTCGAACTTCCGCAACATCCCCCGAAGATTCTCCTGGACCGGAATCACCTCGACCATTCCACCCTGGCAGTCTTCTACATTTCCCGAAACCGCGCCACCACCAGCGCGAAAAACGATCTCCGCCTGATCGTTCGCTGAACCCAGATACACCGGCCCCGCCATACCATCCTGACCACTTACCCGGACGGACGCCAGATAGTAAGGCGGCTCCGCTTCCGAAGCGAGCAGGGTGTAAGTGCCCGGGTAAATGGCGGGAAGCGTGAAGGTGTCGCCGTCCACTTTGGCATTCCACAGGGCCACCACCCCCGGGTTAGCTCCGCCGGTGAGAAGAATCGACGCGCTGATCTTAGTGTCCGGTGGCTGCGGAGGATCGTATGTGAGCGTCCCGTGAATCTTCAACGGCGCCGTCAGGCGCAATGCAATATCGCTCACGTCCTTCCCCGAAACCAGCACCTCGCTCTCCGCGTGCATGGTAGCTTCTTCATCCGTCACCTGCCCACTCACTCGATAAGTGCCGTCTACCGCGGCGATCTCGAATTTTCCGTCTTCGTCGGTGGTTGCGCTCTGAAGATTCGATCGCTGGCCCAAGGTTCTCGAAAGCCGCACTTCGGCTGCGTGGACCGGCTTCCCATCCGTGCCCAATATTACTCCATTCACATGCCACACCGGCACGGCCAGCAGCTTGATCTCGAGGCCGGTCACTTCGCCGCCCGGAGCCACAAAGATTCTACCGGCGCTATCTGGGTGTACGATGCCCGGGTAGTAAGTGGCCGCCCAAGCCTGCTTCTTTCCGTCTACCGGCTCGGGAGGATCGAGCTCATCCGGCGCATAAGCCATCAGCGTGAAAGTGCCGCTGCCCACATTCTCCATCGCGAACTCTCCATTCTCGTCGGCGATTCGCTGCGCGCCCATGCCGTCCGAACTGCTTGAGAGTTCCAGTTTGGCGCCCGATACCGGCTGGCCTTTGCCGTCCAAGACGCGTCCGGTCACCCGGCCCAGAGGCGCCATCTTAAGCTCCAGGTCCAGCGGATCGCCCGCTTTCACTTCCACTGGCGTGGCGGCGCTGTGAAGGGGGTTAAAACCTTCCCGGAACCAGGTCACGTCGTACTTACCGTCCTTCACGCCCTCGATGCGGAATTTGCCTGAGACATCCGTCAGGGCCTCGTATAACTCCTGCTGCGTTTCAGTCACTTGCTGCGCTTCCGTTGGCACGATTCCACGGTTCGGGTCCATTTTTTTCAGACGCACCTGCACGTCGCTCACGCCGGTTCGGGTCACTGAGTTGGAAACCGAACCCTCCACTACCTGCGCACCCAGCATTCCGGCGCCGGCCAGGAATAGACAGACGAGCTTCATGGCATCAATTATTCACGTCCCCGCGCCCCGAGGCAAGCCCCGGCCGCTGGCCTTATAATAAGCCTTCTGCTTATCTCTCGAATCGAAGGAGCACACCCATGATCCGCAAGCTGCTGCCTATCCTCATCCTCGCGACGGTGGCCGGCATTCCGGTCTTCCCGCAGTCGGCGGCGCAGCCCGCCAGCCACGAGCATTGGGTCGCCACCTGGGCTACCTCGCCGCCCCTGGCGCGCGTGCAGCCGTTGCCGGCCGCGCCGGCCAACCCCAGTCCAGACGAGACCATCGCCGCGGGCGGCTTCAACGATCAGACCGTACGCATGATCGTCCGCGCCAGCATCGGCGGCCATCGCCTGCGCGTGAAGGTCGCCAACGCGTTCGGCGCCCCGCCGGTCGAAATCGGCGCCGCCCACATCGCGCTCGGCGACAAGGATTCCCAAATCGTCCCCGGATCCGACCGCCCGCTGCTCTTCAACGGCAAGCCCAAATGCACCCTGGGTCCCGGCGTAGCGCTGGTCAGCGATCCGGTCGATCTCACTGTCGCGCCCCTCGCCTCGCTCGCCGTCAGCCTCTATTTCCCGGTTGAGACCGGTCCGCCCAATACCCATGGCACCGGCCTCCATACCACCTACATATCGAAGACCGGCGACTCGACCGCGCAGCCGGCCATCGCCGATCCGCTCTCGACCACGGCGGCTTACTATTGGCTTTCCTCCATCGACGTCCTGGCGCCCGCCAAAGCCGCCGCCATCGTCACGCTCGGCGATTCCATCACCGATGGCGCCAAATCCACCGTCAACACCGACCACAGTTGGCCCGCGCTGCTGGCCGCGCGTCTCGCCAAAAACCCCAAGACCGCCGGCATCGGCGTCTCCAACCAGGGCATCGGCGGCAACCGCGTCCTGCGCGATATCACCGGCGTCAGCGCCCTCGGTCGCTTCGACCGCGACGTGCTCGGTCAATCCGGCGTCAAGTGGCTGATGCTCCTCGAAGGCATCAACGATATCGGCCATGCCGCCACCGACCCCACCGAAACCGTCACGGCCGACGACGTCATCGGCGGATACAGACAGATCATCGACGCCGCCCACGACCACGGCATCAAGGTCATCGGATGCACTCTGACGCCCTACGAGGGCGCCACCTATGCGCGTCCCGAGGGCGAAGCCGTGCGCGAGGCCATCAATAACTGGATCCGCACCAGCCACGCTTTCGACGCGGTCGTCGATTTCGAAGCCGCCACGCGCGACCCCGCCAATCCCAGGCGCTTCCGCGCGGAGTTCGATCCCGGCGACCACCTGCACCCCAACAACGCCGGCTACGAGGCCATGGCCAACGCCATCGATCTTACGATCTTCACGCGCAAGTGAAGTGGGACATCCTGGCCTGGCATTCTGGTCTGCCGTTCGCGATTGACTACTGCCAATCCGCGACTCTCTTTACCAGTCATGCCGCCGCCGCGTCAAGATGACAGGCCGGGAGGCCTGTCCCAGCAGGATGACATCCGCCCCACCAAATACCGGAGCGGCTTCCTTAGCCGCAGCGTGAAGCGAGGCACGCAGCCCCAGCATCGACAACCGGTGCGCAGGCAAATCCCGCCGCTACACCCGCACTACCCTATCCATCGCCAGAAACTCCTGGATAAGCGGCTGCTCCGATTTCTCCAGCTCGTCCACCGGGCCGAAGTAAATCACTCCACCGTCGGACAGAAATACCACCCGGTCCGCCACCTTGTACATCAGGTCCAGATCGTGGGTCACCACCACCGACGTCAGTTTCAACTGCCGCTTCAATCGCAGCATCAGGTCGCCCAGGTGGTCCGACATAATCGGGTCCACCATGGTCGTCGGCTCATCGTACAAAACGCATTGCGGTTGTGCAGCCAGCGCCCGCGCAATCGCCACCGCCCGCTTATATCCCATCGATAAGTCGGAAGGGTAAACGTCCTTCGCCTCCGCGATGTCCACCATCTGGAGCAGCCCATTCACCACGTCTTCTTTATTCTGCGCGTCGTAATCCTCTCGCAGCTCGAGCGAGAACAACACGTTTTCCCCCACCGTCATCGAATCGAACAGCGCCCCCGATTGGAACACCATGGTGACCTTCTTCCGGATGCGCCGCATCTCCGCCTCCGGAAAATCTGTGACGTCCTCGTGCGCCACGATCACGCGTCCCTCGTCCGGCCGCAGGAACCCCATGATGTGGGCCAGGGTCACCGACTTTCCCACCCCGCTCCGCCCGATGATCGCCACCGTCTCGCCCGGATTTACGTAGAAATTGACATCGACTAAAACCGGCTTGTCGAACGTCTTATAGACATGCCGGAACTCGATGTAGTGTGGATAGGAATCAACCGGCGTCATATCGTGCCCAGTCTCCAGGAGTATTAACGTTTTGAAAATGCGCCAGTTCCGGCACAAGATGAGTTGCCATGCGCACCTCTTCCAGGGCCGCCCTCATCTGCCGCACCCCGCGCTGGAAAGCCCGCTCGAACCCCTTCAGCGCGCTCTTGCGATAAACGGCACACAGCGGCTCGATGTTTCCGTCCGGGCCGACCGGCGCCAGCACCTCGCAGTCCCGTCCCTCCGCAGCCTCCATCAAGCCGCCCAGAAATTCGCCGGTCAACTCCGGCATGTCACAGGCAACAATCAGGTTCCACTCCGCACTCGAATTTTGCAGGGCCGTCAGGACGCCGCCCAGCGGTCCTTCGCCCGGATAAAGATCGGGGATGACTTCGTAGCCCAAACCGCCATACCGGACCCGGCTGCCGACCAGCAGCGGGCGTCCGGCGGCCTGGCTCACCGCCTCCGCCACCGCCTGCACCAGCGTGGCCCCGCGATACCGCAGCAGCGCCTTGTCGCTGCCCATCCGGCGACTCCCGCCCCCCACCAGCACGTACCCCGCCCGGCTGTTCACAGCAAAATGATACCATCGCTCTTAGGGAGCCGGTCCGCGTCTATTCCCTTGGAAAAATCGAGGGAATGCCTTATACTGAGGAGCAAAACATTTTGACGTATTTATGTTTTAGACTGGGATTGAGCGCGACCTTGGCGGCAACTCTCTTATCCGCCGCCGGCCTTCCCGATCGGCCGCAGCAGATTACCCGGGTGGTTCGGGCCGACGCGCGCACCGGCAAGCTTGTGAGAAGAGTGATCGTCACTGCTAAACCCGTCGCGTCCCTGGCTGTTGCCGGCGTCGTCCCGTCGCTCGCGGCTTCCGCTCCCGCTGCCGTCCTCGATTCGCCCGTGGCCTCCTTCAATGAGGCTGTCGAGCGCATCGCCGCGGAGGAGTCGATCCCCGCGCTCTTGATCCACTCCGTGATCAAAGTCGAGAGCAATTACAATCCCTTCGCGGTTTCTCCCAAAGGCGCTTTGGGCCTGATGCAACTGATGCCCGAAACCGCCCGCCGCTTTGGCGTGGCCGATGTTTTCAACGCCTTCGATAACATGCAGGGCGGCGCCAAATACCTGCACTACCTGCTCGATCTTTATCACGGTGATTATAATCTCGCGCTGGCCGCTTACAACGCCGGCGAAGCCGCCGTCGAAAAATATGGCAACGTGCCGCCATTCCCGGAAACACAGAATTATGTGGTCCAGGTGCGGCGCTCTATCGAGCTCTCCCGCAAGGCGCAAAAGGCGCCTGCGGCCGCTTCCCAACCCGCGCCGCCCGCCGAGCCCACGCCCGTCGAGCCGCTCCACATCCAGGAGATCGTTGGCGCCGACGGCATCGTCCGGTACGTCACCCGATGAGTTTATGAAACTGATTGCGGCGCTCACGGTTCCGGTTTCGCTGCTCCTCGCGCAAGACCCCACGCCCGCGCCGCTCTCCGTCGTCGCCGTCCGCCATTTCATCCTTCATGACGCCACCCGCGTGGCCATCGAAGTCAGCGGCCCTTTTGAATTCCGCACCGACCGCCTTCACAATCCCGAGCGCGTCTATTACGACATTCTCAACTCCATCCCGAGCGTCAAAGGCCGGCGCCTTTACTCCGAAGCCGTCGGCGACCAACTGCTCCTGCGCATCCGCGTTGCCGAAACCGCCAAAGGCATCACCCGCGTAGTGCTCGAACTCGGCGACAACGTCGAGCCCACCTCTTCCACTCTGACCAATCCCAACCGTCTGATGGTGGAATTGCGTCACGCTTCCCGTTCTACAGGCACTTCCACTCGCATTTTCGCCCCAACGGAAACGTCCACGGCCGCTTCGCCCGCGCCGCTCGCCTCCGCTCCGGCTATCGTCATCCAGCCTCCCCCGTCCACCCTCAAACCGGCCGCCTCGCTCGTGCCCGCCACTCCCAGACCCACACCGCCCGCTGCGGAGCCGTCCACTGCGGCCCCGTCCACTGCGACGGCGTCCACTGCGACCCCGTCTGCTGCGACGACGTCTGCCGGGACGACATCCCCTGCCACGCCGCCTGCCGCCAAACCGTCCGCTGCCAAGCCGCCGGTCACCGCACCGACCGCGCCCGAGGAAATCGCCAGCGCCGCGCGCCATACCAGTTCCGGGCAGAACTCTCTCATCCGCTCCCTGGGCCTCAAGATCAACCGCGTCGTCATCGACCCCGGCCACGGCGGCCACGATAACGGCACCGAGGGCCCCAAAGGCCTCCTCGAAAAGGATCTTGTCCTCGATGTTGCGCAGCGCCTCGGCAAGCTCATCGAAGACCGCATGGCCGCCGAAGTCATCTACACGCGCACTGACGACAGCTTCGTCCCTCTGGAAGGCCGCACCGCTCTTGCCAATGAGAAGAAGGCCGACCTCTTCCTCTCCATCCACGCCAACTCATCGTCCATCGTTAAGATCGCCGGCGTCGAAACCTTCTATCTCAACATCACCGGCACGCGCGAGGCCCTCGACCTGGCCGCTCGCGAAAACGCCAGCGCCCAAACGTCCATCTTTGAGCTCCAGGACATCATCAAGAAGATCACCCTTCACGACAAGTCCGAAGAGTCCCTTGAATTCGCCAAGCGCATCCAGGCCGCGCTCTTCTCTTTTTCCGCCAAGAACATCCCGGCATCCAGAGACCGCGGCGTCAAGAGCGCCCCCTTCATTGTCTTGATCGGGGCCAATATGCCCTCTGTCCTCGCCGAAATCGGCTTCCTCAGTAACCCCCGCGAAGAGGTTCTCCTCAAAAAGTCCGACTACCGCGACAAACTCGCCGAAGCCCTCTACAAAGGCATCGAGCGCTACGCCACCGGCCTCAGCCACTTCCAGGTTGCGGCCCGTCCGTGAAGGTCCTGGCTTTCCGGCACGCCCCCTTTGAAGGCGCCGGCCTCATCGCTCCCTCTCTCGAAGAGCGCGGTATCTCCCTCCATTACGCCGACCTCTACCGCCCCGCGGCACCCGCTCCTTCCATCGCTTCCTACGACGGTCTCATCTTTCTCGGCGGCCCCATGTCCGCCAACCATGCTCTACCGTTCCTCGACCTCGAGCGTCAGCTCATCTCCCAGGCCATCGCCGCCCGCCAGCCGCTCCTCGGCATCTGCCTCGGATCGCAACTCATCGCCCGCGCTCTCGGCGCCGCTGTCCATCGCAACCCCGTCAAGGAAATTGGATGGTTTGACGTGCGCTTCACTCCCGCCGCCTCCGCCGACCCGCTTTTCTCCTCTCTCGCCACACCCCAATCCATCTTCCATTGGCACTCCGACACCTGGGACCTCCCGCCCGACGCCACCCTGCTTGCTTCCTCCGACGCCTGTCCGAACCAGGCGTTCCGCGCCGGTTCCCTCATCTACGGCTTCCAGTTCCACCTAGAAGTCACTCCCGCCATGATCGCCGATTGGCAGCTTCAGGACGAAAACTGCGGCGACGTCCGCGAACTGCCCGCCCCCATCGACCCTCATCACAATGCGCCCCATCTCGCTGTACTATCTAGACTTATATTCTGCAGATGGGCCGGTCTACTTTAGCCTTCCCCCCATTTACCCTCCCTCATCATCCCCATTGGGGGGATTGTGCCGATGCCCATTGGCCCTCACAATTGTAAACAGTTACCCATGGTTAGAGAACTGGATTGCGAGTTTCCCCATGTGTCGGCAAATCTCGACAACGGTGTTGGTCTCGGAGGATCCCTTTGTCGCGGCCTTTATTCGGACCCTATTGCACCGTCACGGTTATGAAGTCGTGAACACCGCTGCGGAGCGTGGGCTCGATCTGATCGAGGCCGGCGAATTACAAGCGGATCTGGTCATCACCAATGTTCCCCAGGCATTCCTGCCCGTCGCTGACAGGCTTCGCCTACTCTATCTGGCAGCCATGCCTGATCCGTCGCTCATCGCCCGCTTTCCATCGGCTCGCGCGCTGCGCAAGCCATTTTCCAACGACGAACTGGTGGAAGCCGTGCAGTCCCTGACAGTCGTAAAATAGAGCCAGTGGGCTTCTATCTCTGGTTGGAAGGCGACCTCGCGTGGGCGCAAGGCGCTTACGAATACCGGCCCATGGGCGCCGCAGTGATCTCCGCCTCCGATCTGTTTCGCCGCCGCGATTTCTCCCCGCGCCGCGCCGCCCGTGCGCCGTCCTGGGCCCGCCAATACGCCTCGCTCGGCCACCTCAACGCGCAACTCCAGGAACTCCGGACTGCCGCTGTCGGGCGGCCAATTCTGGCCGGAGCCGGCTTTCAGCCCTCCGGACGCGCCGGAAAGCGGGTCCGCAGCCTGCATAGTCTGCCCCACCCCGGACCAACCGGGATTGCCGGGAATTAGAACGGCCTTCCCCGCCCTTCCCTACTTCGCCGCCGTTCCCAGTGCCGCTGTCGCGCCCTGGATGGCCTCGCCCGCGTTCTCCAGGACTTTGCCGACTTTGCCGATCTGATCGTCGGCCAGCTTCCAGTCTTTCTGCTCGATGCTCTCCCGCACCGCCGGCAGCGTCTTCACGCCATATCCCGTGTAAAATCCCGGAGCGTAGATCTGGTGTTTGAACCATGGCCGGTTCGGCAGCCCCTCGTTCAGAGTCAGCGCGCGTTCCACGGCCACCAGCTTATCGTTGGCCTCCTTCAAGGCCGCGCGCCCGAGCGCCGCGCCACCGTTCTCCATGGCGCTTGCCAGAGCCTTGTCGTATTGCTCGGTGGTACGCTGTAACGCCGCCAGGCCGTTGTCGAGCGGCGCGAAATTCAGGAACGGCGGAACGGTTTCCTTCGGCGGCGCCACCACCGGGAACCGTGGGTCCATCACCGCCGCAAAGACGCCTTCGTCGATCTGCCGGTTGCGCTCGATGGTCTGGTCGCGCTTCTCGAGCGCCAGCCGCTTCACTTCGTCGATATACCGCCGCACCGTGTCGGTGAAGTCGTCGAAGTCGTAGGGCAGCAGCTCGGCATCGGCCAGCCGCATCACCGCCGTGCCCGCGGTCTGCGCCAGCGCCTTCCCATACACGAAGTTGGTGTCCGCGAAATGCGTGTACCAGTAGAAGTCGTCATAGACCGAATGGTAGATGCCGCCCTGGTCCTCGCCGCCGAATCCCAGGTTCATCGAGGCCACGCCCAGGAAATCCAGGAACGCCGTGTAGTCCGACCCCGAGCCCAGCGCGCCAATCCGCAGATCCGGCCGGTTGCGCGCTTCCGCGCGGTCCTGCGGCGTTGCCGCCGCGGCGCCGCCCCGCCCGCCGCCCTGGTTGGCGATCTCCCGGAACTGCATGCGCTTCCACACCGTCAGCTTGCTCTCCGGGTCGTCGATATCCTTCGCCACGCCGTTCATGAACTTCTCCAGCGTGTGCGAACCCTCCACCTGCAAATAGCCTCGGGAGTTGCTGTCCGAGTTGATGTAGACGGCCGCGTTGCGCTTCAGCTCTTCGGCATGCGTCTCCGCCCATTCGGTCGACCCCAGCAGCCCTTCCTCTTCGCCGTCCCACGCGCACAGGATGATGGTGCGCTTGGGCTTCCATCCCTGTTTCAGCAGCGTTCCGAGGCCCCGCGCCTCTTCCATCAGCGCGCTTGTGCCCGACAGCGGATCTTCCGCCCCGTTCACCCAGGCGTCGTGATGGTTGCCACGGATGATCCACTCATCCGGATAGGTCGCCCCGGGAATCCGCGCGACCACATCGTAAATCGTTTTGGTATCCCAGTTGAACTTAGCTTTCAGATGCACCTTGGCCGGCCCCGGCCCAACCCGGTAAGTAATCGGCAAGGACCCGCGCCACGCCGCCGGCGCCATCGGCCCCTTCATGGCAGCGAGCAGCGGCTGCGCATCGCCGTAGGAAATCGGCAGCACGGGGATCTTGGTGATCGTCTGGGCGTCGGCGATCGCCAGCCGCTTGGCATCCTTGGTCGCGCCGACACCGGGCGTCAGCGGATCGCCCGGATACACCGGCATATCCATCACGCTGCCCCGCTGCACGCCGTCTTTCGGGCGAAACGGTCCATCCGGAAAGACGTCGCCCATGAAGTATCCGTCCTCGTGCGGGTCCGAATAAATCAGGCAGCCGATGGCGCCGTGCTCCGCCGCCACTTTCGGCTTGATGCCGCGCCACGAACCGCCGTAGCGCGTGATCACGATGGCGCCCTTCACCGAGACGCCCAACCGGTCGAGCGTGTCATAATCTTCCGGAATCCCGAAATTGGCGTACACCAGCGGCGCCGTCACATCGCCGTCGATCGAATACGCGTTGTACGATGGCAACTGCTCGTCGTGTTGCCCCGACGTCGGGTCCGGAGCCACTGCCGGCTCTTGCAGTTTGGCCGTGAACTTCACCGGCTCCAGCAGTTCAAGCGCGCGTTCCTTGGGTGTCGGAAACAGCACATCGAAGGTTTCGATCCTGGCGTCGAGTCCCCACTCTTTGAACTTCCCGAGGATCCATTCCGCGTTGTCCTTATCGTAAGCCGACCCCACGTGATGCGGCCGAGCCGAGAGTCTCTGCATGTAGGCGCGGATATTGGCCGGTTCCGGCATGCCGCGGAATTTGGCTTCCCAATCGCGTTCCGCGCGCGCCGCCTCGGTCGAGTAACCGCGCAGCGGCCCCGATTCCGCCGGAAACGCCAACGGCGCCGCCAGCCAATAGCAAAGCAGGTAAACGATGCAAGTCTTCAAAGGTTTCATGGAAGTGATGTTTATTCTACCCCAGTGAGGTGGGACAGACCATCGGTTTGCGTGGTCTGTCATTCCTCCCAGACCGGCGGGTTGACAGACGACACAAACCGATCGTCCGTCCCACACGGCGAGAAGCGCGGCTGCTCGCCTTCTGACCCGCGACGCTAAACTAATCGACGACAGTCGCCGGCGCCACGTCGTAATCTTCTGACTAATTCCCCACGGGTAACCGTTCCGCGTGGTCGATGACCATCACATCGAGCGGGCCTTTGCGGTGCTCCAGCTTCAGGCCGAGCTGCGATTCTACGGCTGAGAAGACCGTCGGGCCCGGCGCCACGTCGATGGGCGCTGCCGGTTCGCCTCCCCGTCCGCGTGTTTCGAGCGGCTCCGCCGTCCATTGCAGATCTACGGCGTACCAGCCCTTGAGCCCAGTCATGTCTATGACGGTCTCGCCCAGGAAGCGCGAAAGAAGCGTGACCAGGGTCGTCATCGCCATGCGATTCGTGACGATCTTTCCAGGGATGAAACTGTTGTTGGGCGAGGCATCGGTGTCTTTCGCCGCCTCCGCGATCTTCGGCCCGTTCTTCCCCACCACCAACGCCACGAAGGACATGGTCTTCTGCGTGGTGTGATACTCGAGCTTGAAGCGTTCCGTCAGCAGCGTCTGCAGCATCTCGCGAAGCCGCGGCAGAGGGGTATCGGGCGGGGCTTTGGCTTCGATGTCGAAGCGCACATCCTTGAACTTGATCCAGTCGGGGCCGGCGATCTGCTCGTTGTTGGTGATGCTGTATGCGTAGCGGAGGCAGTCCGCCAGACACGCGTTCGATAAAGTGAGCATGCTGTGTTTGGCCGTGCCCAGGTTGATGTAGATCTTGTCGCCTTCCGCGGGCGGGCTCGGTTTGAGCGAAGCGACATCGAAGGCGGGACGCGATTGCGCGCGGGCCGCGGCAAATGCCAGTACCACCGCGGCGAGGGCGAGTGCGATGCGGGATCGCATACTAGCGAATTAGTATATACAATTCCGGGAATTGATGGGCGGCGCCGCGGGCGTGGCTGCGCCGACAAGAATGTCGGCGTTGCAGGCTGGAAAGCCTGCTCCACACGGGCTACAGAGTTAGCGCGGCGCGGCGCTCGGCGTCCCGCGCCCGCCGGCGCTCTTCGCGGCGCAGAAGAATGACGGTGAGCGCTGCGGCAACCAGAAGCATGGCCAGCGCGTTCCAACTCGCCAGCGTGCTCCATCCGGGCGGCGCAGCCTCGGGCGGAAGGGTGCGGCGCGCGCGCCACCAGGCGATCGAGATGGCGGCCAGCGGCACATCCAGGAACGCGAAGACCGAGACCACCGCCGCCGAAGTGGCGCGCTCGGTGGGTTCCTCGATGGCGCAGCGCAGCATGAGATAGGCGGCGTAAACCAGGCCGCAAACCAGCGCGGTGGTGAGACGCGTGTCCCACGTCCACCAGATGCCGGCGGCGGTGCGGCTCCAGAGCACGCCGGCCGCCAGGGCCGCGGCCAGCATGGCGAAGCCGGTCTTGGTGGCGGCCAGCGCCAGCGCGTCGTAGAGGAAGTTGCGGGTGCGCAGAAAGACCACGCTCCCGGCCAGCGCCACCACCGCGGCGGCCATGGCAACGGGCGCGCCCGAGCCGAAGAAAGCGAAGAGCGCGTCCCTCATCAGTCCCTCATCGGTCCACCATCAGCCCACCAGCACGGTCTCCACCAGCACCAGCGAAACGGCGGTGAAGACGATGTCGAAGCCGATCAGCATCTTCAGCGAATCGACGTTGTCGGCGCCGATGGGCGTGCCGCCGACCAGCGCCGTTGTCAACTGCATGGCGGACATCAGCGCGGGAATGAGGATGGGGTAAGTTAGCATGGGCAGCATCACTTCCCGCAGTTTGATGTTGACGGTGAGGGCGCTGAAGATGGTGCCGATAATGGTGAGCGCCCAGGTGCCCAGCAACAGCACCAGCAGCAGCTCGGGGAACTGCCTGGCCCAATGCACGTTATAGAAGATGCCGAAGACCGGCAGCGAGACCAGCTCCACGGCCAGCACCAGCACGTAGTTGGCGAGGCACTTGCCAAGGAACAGCGCGGAGGCGGGAAGGGGCGCGGCGATCAGGGCGTCCAGGCAATCGTTGGGCAGCTCGCGCGCAAAGCTGCGGTTCAGCATCAACGTGCCGGCGAAGGCGAAGACGATCCACAGCAGGCCGCCCGAGATCTCGCGCATGGTCTCTTCGGAGGGATCGAAGGCGAAGCTGAAGAGCAGCAGGATGACGATGGAAAAGGCCAGTGAAGCGTTGATGGCTTCCTTGGTGCGGAGCTCGGCCCGCAGATCCTTGAAGGCGACCACGGCAACCTGGCGAAAATAGTGCATCAGGCCTCGCCGTACTGCGCGTAGATGTAGCCGGGGTCGGCGGCCATTTCCGGCGTGCACTGGCCGTCGAAAGCCAGTTGGCCGCGGTTGAGCAGCGCGACGTGGGTGGCCAGCTCGAGGGCTTCCCGCAACTGGTGAGTGGACATGACGATGGTTTTGCCGGCGGCCAGCGCTTCGCGCAGGAGGCGCTGCAAAACCGCGATGGCGCGGTCATCGAGCGCCGTGAAGGGCTCGTCAAGCAGCAGCACGCTGGGCTCATGCAGGAAAGCCCGGGCTACCGCCAGGCGCTGGCGCATGCCGCGCGAGAACTCGCGCACCAGGCCGTTGCGGACGCGTTCGAGGCCGGTGCGCTCGAGCCATTCGAGGGCCGATTTACGCGGGTCGGCCAGGCCGTAGAGCTTGCCGTAGAGCGTCAGGTTTTCGAGGGCCGAGAGCTCATCGTAGACCGCGATGCCGTGCCCGAGGAAGCCGAGCTGGCGGCGCGTTTCGGTCGAGCGCGGGTCGTTGCCGTGGATCTTGACTTGGCCGCGCTGGGCTTTGGAGAAACCGGCGACGATGCGCAGCAGAGTGGTCTTTCCGGCGCCGTTGCGGCCGATCAGGGCGAGGCAGGAGCCGGGCGCGGCTTCCAGGCGGATGTCGCGCAGGGCAGGGTAATCGCCGTAAAACTTCCAGACGCCCTCAACCGCGACCGCGCTCATTGGTCTCCTGCCCCGGGGCGGTTTTCGAGCGATACAGCAAGGCGAAGCCGACAGCAAGCACACCGAGGGCCAGCAAGATGATGGGCACGGCCTTGCTGTAGAGGCGCGGCATGATCTGTTCGATCTGCGGGCCGTTGTCCTGATCGGCCGCGCCGCTATCGGCGGTGGGGGCCACGACGGGCGTGCCGGTGAGCTTGATCTGGTAAGAGGTGGCGGCGAGCCCGTAAATATGGGCCTGGGAGCTCGGCTCCACGCCGAGATCGTTGAGGCCGGCCCCGTCCAGCGTCACGCCCTTGGGCGCGATCAGGTAAGTGTTCTCGTCCTGGGTGACCACCTTGCCCTGGTAGTCGGCGCCCTCGGTGTAGGGGACGGTATAGACGATGTCGAAACGCGTCTCGCCGGGTTTGACGGGGAAATCGATTTTGAAGACGTTGGCGGTTGCGGTGGGACCGACCGCCGCCCCGATGGGCACGCCCTCGGGCGCGGTGCCCTGCGCGGTGGCCTTCCCGCCGGCCGAAGCCGGCATGAAGAAGTGGAGCGTGCCGTTCGAGGCATCGTACCAGGCGGTCTTGCCGTCGTTGTTGAAAATGACGACCTCGTTGACCGTCATCCGGCCGCCGGAGGGTTCGAACAGCAGCATGTGCTTGGAGATCTTGGCCGCGCCCGGCAGCTTGGTAACATCGAAGACCTCGACGGTGAGATCGGTCGACGGCGAGCCGGGCGGCAGCATGTGGTTGTACGTGACGCCGTCGAAGGCGGTGCGCAGGAGACATGGACCTTGCGGAGTCTGGTTGATGGAAAACTTGCCCTGGGCGTCGGACTTGGCCTGGTCGACGAGCTCGATGCCGTTCTGGCCGAGTCTGTTGAAGCCGATAGTGGCGCCGGCTTGGGGAAGGCCGGTGGTGCGGTTGATAACCGTGCCAGTGATGGCGGAGAAAGCCGGCGAAGCAACCGCCAATAACCACGCGATGAATTGAATTGCACCCCATCCCATCCTTCCGAGCGCAGGATCATGCTCCCGCAACTTCAGCCCCGGAGGGGCGTCAGATAATAGCCCAGTGCGCGAGCACTGGGAAAGGTGTGAGGGATAGGCAAGCCCCGGAACGGGGCGGAAGAGCCGTGGTGCAGCCAATCCTGGCTGCCGCCGCCCTTCAGGCGGCGTCTTGCCGAGCCCATTAGTACGCCGCATCATACTGACACCCGCATGGGCTTGCCGCATTCGCCGCAGAATTTCAGGGGCTTGTCGAACTTGGCATTGCAGTGCGGACAGGTGAGGCCGTCCGGTTTGGGAGCGCGAGCGGGCGCGACTATCGGTGGCGTAGGCGCGGCGCCGTTTCTTATTCTGTCTACTTCCGCCAGGACTTTAGCGAGCTCTTTTTGCAGGTCTTTCTTAGTGGCCTGGTAATCGTCGTCGGAGAGCTTGCCGACGCGGTACTCGAACTGCAGGTCGCGAAGGTTCTCGTAGATCGAGGCTTTGCGCTCGTCCAGGTGCAGGAAAGGCGAGACCGGCTCGGGAGGGGGAATGTCCTTGGGTCTGACGCCCAGGACGAACACGATGACGACGATCGCAACGGCGCACGTGATGGGGATGATCATTCGAAGTTGGCGAGATCCCTTTCGATCTGGTCCTTATACTTTGCGAGTTCCGGGTCGTCGAGTTCGATGGGCCCGATTTCGGCCAAAGGTTGGGGCTTGCGATATTTCTTCAGGAACAGCCAGATGACTACCAGGCCGAAGCCAACCGATGCATAGGGCACGATCCAGCCGAAGGCGCTGGGAGGCGAAAGGTAGATGCCGGGGCCATTTTCGCGGACGAAGTCGTCGATGATCTGCTGATCGCTCATGCCGATGGCCTGCATGCGGGCGATTTTCTCCTTGGCCGGCTTGGAGAAGCCGCACTCGAGCATGCTGCAGGTGGCCACGGAATCCTTGCAGCCGCACTGGCACTGCAGGCGCATGCCCACGCGGCGGACGTCGAGCGAGGGCTTTTCGGAGGCCGTCTGGGCCAGCGCCGCCACGGCGAGAATGACCAGCAGGAGACTATTTTTGAAGCGTCGCATGAGAGGTAACCATGCCCACCACTTCGGTGCGGGCATATTGCATTTTGATTTTGCTGGGAACCAGGCAGACTAAGGTGCCGCCGATCAGCACCAGGCCGCCGATCCAGATCCACGATACCAGCGGGAAGACATAGGCCTGAATGACGGCGCGCTGGTTGTCGTCGGACATGCCGCCGAAGTTCAGGTAGAGGTCTTCATTGGGGCGCACGCGGATGCCGACTTCGGAAGTGCCCTGGCGGCTGGCCAGGTAGAAGCGCTTTTCGGGTTCGAGCTGGCCGAGCAGCTCGCCGTTCTTGTAGACGTCCATCGTGGCGCGGTGCCACTGGTAGACGGGCGTGTCACCCTGCTTGAGGTCGGCCATCTTCAATGTGTAAGCTCCCACCTGCACGGTGTCGCCGATATTCAATTCCTTGGTTTCGGCCTGGTTGAAGGCGTGGCCGGTGAAGCCGATGAACATGAGGACGATGCCCATGTGGACCAGGTATCCGCCATAGCGGCGGGTGTTGCGGTGGGTGAGCTCGACGGTGGCGCGCGCCAGGTTCATGGAATTCTTGACGGCGATGGAGTGCGCGCCTTTGTAAAACTCGATGATGATGGTGAGGGCCACAAAGAGGCAGAAGCCGAAAGAGATGAGGGCGTAGGGTTGTCGTATGCCGGCGGCGAAGAGCGCGATGACCAGCACGAGCGAGGCGATGCCGGGCCATTGGAAGTTGCGGCGGAGGCTGTCGGTGGAAGTCTTGCGCCAGGCGAAGAGCGGGCCGACGCCGGTCAGGAAGAGCAGGAAGAGGCCGATAGGGACCATCAGGCGGTTGTACCAATCGGGGTCGAGCGAGATTTTGTTGCCGCTGACGGCTTCGGAAATAACAGGGAACAGCGTGCCCCAGAGAACGGCGAAGCAGCTTGCCAGCAGGATGAGGTTGTTGAACAGGAAGCTGGACTCGCGGGAGATGACGCTTTCGAGCTGCGATTCGCTCTTGAGGTAATCCAGGCGGTCGAGGATGAGATAAACCGTGGCGGCGATGCCGAGCGCCATGAAAGTGACGAAGTACTTTCCGATTTCCGAGCGGGCGAAGGCGTGCACGGATTGCACGACGCCGGAACGCGTGAGGAAGGTGCCGAGAATGCAGAGGAAGAAAGTGGTGGAGACCAGAACGATGTTCCAGACCTTCATCATGCCTTTCTTTTCCTGCATCATGACGGAATGCAGGAATGCGGTGCCCGAGAGCCAGGGAAGTAGCGAAGCGTTCTCGACCGGGTCCCAGCCCCAGTAGCCGCCCCAACCAAGGACGTGATAGGCCCAGGCCGCGCCGAGCATGACGCCGGTGGATTGGAAGAGCCAGGTGACCAGGGTCCAGCGGCGGGTGGTGTGAATCCAGGCGTCGCCGGGCTGCTTAGTGATGAGAGAGCCGATGGCGAAGGCGAAAGGCACCGCGAAGCCGACGTAGCCCAGGTAAAGCATGGGCGGGTGGATGGCCATGGCGGGATATTGCAGGAGGGGGCTAAGGCCATTGCCATCGGGGACGGCGGTGATGAGCTTATCGACCGCCAGCATGCGGAAGGGATTGGCGACGAAGTTGTTGAGGACGAGGAAGAATGTCTGGATGGTGGTGAGCACGGCGATCACCCAGGGCATCATGTCGCGGTGCTTGCGGCGATTGGTGAAGACCACCACGGCGGCATAGCTCGAGAGCAGGAAACTCCAGAACAGGAGCGAGCCTTCCTGGCCGCCCCACCATGCCGCAAACTTATAAAGAATGGGCATGGTGCGGTTGCTGTGCTCGGCGACGTAGGAGAAACGGAAATCGCCGGTGAGGAGAGAATAGACCAGGATGCCGGCCGCGAGGGTGACGAGCACCCAGATGGCGTAGACGGCGCGTTGGCCGCTCACGACCAGAAATGGTTTGCGTTTGACACGCCCGACGACGCACGCAACGGTGGCATACAAGGCCACACAGAGGGCCAGCAGAATGGCCAGCGAACCCAGATTTTCCATATCCCCTCTCTAATTAGCTCTTGCCGGTGTTGATGTTGGGAGCAGGCTGGCCGGGAGCCAGTCCCGGTTTGGACTCATACTTCGAAGCGCACTTGGCCTGGACCTTGGAAGCGCGGAAAACCTGATCCTGATAAAGCTTGCCATCGGCGAGGGCGTCGGCGCCGGGTTTGAAGGTATCGGGCAGCGGTTCGGTGCCGGTGTAGATGACTTTGAGCTTTTGGTTGTCGAAGACCAGCACGAACTGGGTGGTGCTGCCGACGCGCTGGATGGAGCCGTCTTCGACGTTGCCGCCGACCCGGATGCGTTTGCCGAGGACCTGGTCGCGGCCCTGGCAGACTTCGGCGACGGTCTTATAGTAGGTCTGGGATTCCTTGCCGCCGGTGACGGCCAGCCAGACCAACGTGCCCAACCCTATAACGATGAGTGCTGCGAACTTGCCGTATTTCTTCATATCAATGCCTGTAAACCATAGTATAACCCGAAAGGGTTGAGGCATATTCAGACATTTTTGACTCTTTTGTGGGAATTGTCCACATGCCCTCAAATGAGGGGACCGGTCGCCAGTTTTTCTTTCTTGTGCCGGCCATTTGCGTCGCGGCGCGATCTGCGTCAAAGTAGAAGGTAAGATGCGAAAGAACTTGCGAAAGCTCACTGTCTGCCTGGCGTTGGCGGCCATTGCCGCTTTCGCCCAGACTGCCAACACATTCGAAGTGGCATCCATCAAGCCGGCGGCTCCGCTCGACATGGTGAAAATTGCCGCGGGAATCCAGAACGGACAGATGCCCAAGATCGGCGCGCATGTCGACGCGGCCCGAGCGGAATACACCTACATGGCGCTCAAGGAACTGATCGTCACGGCATACAAGGTGAAACCCTATCAGATCACCGGCCCGGATTGGATCTCGACTACGCGATTCGACATTGTCGCCAAGTTGCCCGAGGGAGCCACCAAGGCCGACGCTCCCAAGATGCTCCAGGCTCTGCTGGAAGATCGCTTCAAGCTGGCCGTGCATCGCGACAGCAAGGAGAACCCGGTGCTCGCGCTGGTGGTTGGCAAGGGAGGGCCGAAGATGCAGGAATCCGCCGAAGCGCCGGCAGCCATCGACGAAAGCGCACCCCTCAAGCCCGGCGAAATGAGCACGGAAGGTCCCGACGGTCCTATCCGCATGACCGTCGGCAAGCAGGGCGAAGCCACCGTGAATATGGGAGCCAAGGGCTCCATGCGTTACAAAGTGGACCCCGCCACTATGACCATGCACCTGGAAGCCACCCAACTGAAGATGGACGGATTTGCCGACATGTTGACGCAATTCTCGCAATTGACCGGCGGAGGCGGCCGCCAGGTCGTGGACATGACCGACCTCAAGGGCTACTACCAGGTGACCATAGACTTCTCGCTGGCGGATCTGATGGCCATGGCGCGAGCCCAGGGTATGGATGTGCCGGCGGTGCCCGGCGCCGCAGGGACACCGGGCGTCGCCGCATCCGATCCCGGCGGATCCTCTTCCATCTTCGCCGCGGTGCAGGCGCTCGGCCTCAAGCTCGAGCAGCGCAAAGCCATGACGACGCAGCTCATCATCGACCACGTGGAAAAGACCCCGACCGAAAATTAGTCTGTGTGGAGCAGGCTTTCCAGCCGACAACGCCGGCATTCTTGCCGGCGGCATCTCTTGCCAAATCAGCCCGCCAGCGCGAAGCCGTCCGCATCCAGCTCCGCCTCGAGCGATTCCCGCTGCCCGCTGCTCAGCTCGACCAAAGGCGGCCGCACCGTAGCCCACTGCGCATCGTCCAAACCCCGCGCCACAATCGCCTTCAACGCCGGAATCATGGGATATTTCTGCACCACCGCGCGCGTCGCCGCAATCTTCTCCTGCATGGCGCCGGCATCCGGCTCGCGCCAGTTTTCGAAGAGCTGGCGGATGGCCGCCGGGTTCACGTTGGCGGTAGCGCTGATCGAGCCCACTCCGCCATGCCGCAGGTTGGCGAGCAGGAACACTTCGCTTCCCGCAAACACCTCGAAGCCCGTGCTGGCGAACGCATCGAGCAGCGCTGCCGTGTTGTTCCAGTCCCCCGAACTGTCCTTGATCCCGGCCACCGTTTGCGGATACCGTTTGAGGAGGCGCGCGACCAGCGAAATTGAAATCCCGACCTGCGCCACCGGCGGAATGTGATACAGATACAGGCGCAGCCGCACATCGCCCACCCGTTCGATCACCTCGGAGAAGCTGCGGAACAGTCCCTCGTCGGACACGCCCTTGTAATAGAAAGGCGGAAGCATCAGCACCCCGGCGCAGCCCAACCCCACCGCGTGCGCCGTGAGCCGCACCGAATCGGTGAGCGCGCAACAGCCCGTCCCGGGCATCAGCCTGGCGGGGGAGACGCCGTGCTCGACCAGATACTCGAGCAGCGTCATCCGCTCCTCGACGGAAAGCGAATTGGCTTCGCTGTTGGTACCAAACGCCGCCAGACCCGAACAGCCGTTCTCCAGCAGCCACGTGGCGTGGCGCGCGAAGCGCTCCGGATCTGGGGACAGGTCTTTCTGGAAGGGTGTAATCGCGGGCGCCCACACCCCGCCAAGTCTGTGAGGAGTCATACTTCTTCTATTGTGGGATAGGCGACCGGTTTTTGTCGCCTGTCGTGGCCGCGCCAGCGGCCCGCACTGCATCACGTTCCCGCGCCTTACATCGGCAGCGTCAGCGGCGAAAGCTCGCGCGGCACGGCGCCTTCGGCCAGCACCAGCCAGTCGCCGGTCGCCAGGTACACCTGCAGCGCCATCACTTCCACCGGTGGCGGAGCCGGCCAGCGCGGGAATACCTGCATCGGCCCGTATGTGAACTTGGCCTGCTTGAGATTGAAAGAGGCTCCCGCTCCGCCGCCCGTCAACTGCACGAGGCCGTTGCGCGCCGCGCGGATGGTCATCAGCGCGGAGATCGCCGCCGTCCCCGCTCTTCCGCAGAACAGCACGCCGATTTCCTTCCCCGCCCTCTTCCAGTCCTCAAACATCAGCCAGACTTCCTCGGCTGCGATCGGCGTGCCAACGGTTACCTGACACGGGTTCCCGGCCATTCCCGTCCTTCTACTTTCCCGCGGCCCACGCCAGCCCGTCCACCGACTTCCCGGCATCGATCAGCCGCTCCACCTTCCACGTGGATGTGTCGATCGCCGCCACTTTCCCGCTCGAGTCGCAGGAGACATAGGCCACGCGCCCATCGGGCCGGACGAGGACCTCTTGCGGCGCGGCCGGAACGTCAATGGTCTGGGCCACTTTCATGTTCTTCAGGTCCACCACCGCAACTTGCCTGGCCGCCGGAACCGCCACCACCAGCCAGCGGCCGTCGGGTGTCGGCGCCGTGCCATAGCCCGTCGCCGGCAGCGCCACCCATGCCGTCAGCTTGTTGGTCGCCGTGTCGATCACCGCCAGCCGCGGCTTCTTCTGATCGGCCGTAAAGACCAGCTTGTCATCGATGGAAAGCGCGATGCGCTGCGTCTGGCCGGACACGGGAATCACGGTGATGAGCTTCCGCGCCGCCACATCGAGCACCGAAACCGTGCCCGGCCCGACGTTGGCCGTGTAGCCGCGGCGCCCGTCGCGCGTAATGGCGAGCATGTGCGATTCCGGCTGCCCGGTAGGGATCTTGCCCACCATCTTCAGACTGGCCGGATCGATCACCCAAATCGCCTGGTCCAGCTCCGCCGTGACGTAGAGCAGATTGTTCTTCGCGTCGAACAGCGGGCAATGGGGCCGCACTCCCTTGCCAAAATCGAACCTGCCGGCGATCTTGCGCGTAGCCGTATCGATTACGACCATGGTTTGTCCATCCGTGCCCGGCTTGCCGACCCCGGAATCGCCGTAGATCGGCACGTAGATGGTGCGCCCGTCGGGCGATGCGATCAGTTCGTGTCCGGTGACGCCGCCCTGATCCACGGTGGCCACTTGAATGCCCGATTCCGTATCGATGAAGCCGACCGTATGGTCGCCCTTATTGGCCACCACCAGGAATCCAGCGGCCGGTGCCGCGCCGAGTGGCGTCACTGCAACCATGGCAAGAACCGCGAAAGGGAAAAGCATCGACGGGTTAGACATACTGGAAACAATCTATCACGGGCGGCGCCGGGCGAATCGTGAGGTCACCGAAGAATGCCGGGCGGATGAACGAATCAGGCGGTGCCTGATGGCTTTTAGCCAGGAAGTACCGGTACGAAAAGTACCACTTTTGCTCGCATCGTCCGATCTGGCCCTATCAACACCATTGACCCTTACATGCCCATCGTATAGCATCGAACAATGGCCTGTCGTTTGGAAAGGCCGCGGAAATTCAATGGGATCGGGAAAACCATGCGTGTCACATTTCAATTGATCGTTAGCGCGCTCGTTCTGACAGCCAGCGCATTCGCGGGCACCATCATCGTGAACAACGATGAGTGGCCACTGACTAACGCTGGCTTTACGAACGCAGGCGGTTCGAATGCCGCCACTTTCGCCCAAAACTCCGCCTTGTTTCTGACCGGCGGACCGAACGGCGGAACGACCAGGATCTGGATCGATTCAGACAACATGGGCCTTGACCAATCCGATCTCAGTACCGCCTTAAGCGCTTACAACCTTACTGACACCGGATCCTTTTCGACCTTCGCCCTGTCGGACTTACAAAGCTATCAGGCGGTTTTTCTCGCCGGTGACAACCTGACGGCGGGGGAAGAGACGGCCCTGATCAACTACGTCAACGGCGGGGGCGGCGTATACGTGGCTGCGGGCACAGGCTCCATCGCAGGCGGTGCGGCCGGCGAGGCCGCTCAGTGGAACGCATTTCTGAACACCTTCGATCTGAACCTGGCCTCTACGTACAACGGCTTTAGCGGCAACATTCTAACCGACAGCACAAGCCCAGTTCTCAATGGCGTCACGCAGCTGTACTACGATAATGGAAATACCGTGAACACTACCGGTCCGAGCGCACAGATCATCACCGACAACAATGGCGCAGGCCTGATCGGAACATACCAGTCTACGCCGTCCACCACCACTCCGGAACCTTCGACTGTGCTTCTTGCCGCAACCGCAATGGCCGGACTTGGCTTGTACCGCGGGAAGCGCCGCCAATCGTAACCCCCAAAACCGGGACAGCCACCAATTTTCCCTTTTCCCGCGTCCGATATTTACGTGGCCTCATTTCCATCCTCCACGGTGAAAAAAGGTGTCCACGAGTGGCGGAGTCAATCCCGTCTGGGCCAAAAGCGGCAGGGAAGTTTTCTACCGTACCGCCGACGGAACCATTATGAGCGCGGAGATCCGCACCAGCCCGGACCTGGCGGCGGGGATACCCAAGCCCCTTTTCAAGTCCTTCTCTACCGCAACGTTTGGCGTGTTTGCCGCCAGCGCGGACGCCAGCGATTCCTGATAAGCGAGCCGGAACAAAGAGACGTAGCCGTTCAGCCGGAGATCGCGCTGGTGCTCAACTGGGCCGCCGACATCAAGTAGCTCCGGGGACAGGCTTACCTCGCGTCGATCCCTCCCGTCTTTGCCGTCCGTTTCCCCGTGCGGACCGATGCGCTGTGCTATAAGCTCATAATGGTTCCTGCAAATCCTGAGGAGGTGCTATGAAGCGTTCCGTTTTAGGTGTTTTCGCAGCCGGCTCGTGTGTTCTTCTGCTCAGCGCGGCCGTCCTGGCGTTTCAGCCCAGCGGCAGTTATCATCTGCTCAAAAAGATCTCTCTCGGCGCGGCGGAGGGCGGCGGCGAGTACTTCGACTACATTACCTTCGATGCCGGGGCGCGCCGCGTCTACCTTTCGCACGGCACAGAGGTGGTGGTGCTCGATGCCGATAGCGGCTCCGCGGCAGGCAAAGTCACGGGCTTGAAGCGCGACCACGGCGTCGCTTTGGTTCCGCAGTTGGGCCGTGGATTCATCACCGACGGAGACGCCGGCCAGGTCGTCATCTTCGATCTGAAAACGCTCAAGACCATTGGCCAGGTGAAAGCCGACGCCGATGCGGATTCCATTCTGTACGATCCGGTGTCAAAGCGGATATTTGTCTTCAACGGCGACCCCAATAGCTGTACGGTTATCGATCCCGCGAAAGGCGCGGCCGTCGAGACTCTTCCTTTGGGTGGCGCGCCGGAACAAGCCGTCGCCGATGGCAAAGGAATGATCTATGACAATCTGGAAGACAAGAATGAGGTGATCGCGATTGATTCCCGCACCCTGAAGATCACGGCGCGATGGCCGGTTGCGCCCGCCGGGCAGCCGGTGTCCATCGCCATGGACCGGGAACACCGGCGGCTGTTCATTGCCGGCCGCAACCCCCAACTCCTCGTGGTCATGGATGCGGATAATGGAAAGATCATTGGCCAGCCGCTCCCCATCGGGTCCCGCGTCGACGCGACCGTCTTTGACCCAGAAACCCGCCTCGTCGCCGCCTCCACCGGCGATGGCGCCATCCACATCTTTCACGAAGACACCCCGGACAAGCTCAGCGCGGTTGAGACCGTCAAGACCGAGTTCGGGGCCAAGACCATGGCGCTCGATCCAAAAACACACAACCTCCTGGTGGACACCGCGGAGTTTGATCCGCCTGCCGCCGCCACCCCCGGGCAGAAGCGCCCTCCGCAGCCGAGGCCCAGACCCGGAACGTTCCACCTGCTGATCTACGGACGCTGAGCGGACTCGACCGTTCCAGTACTGTTACCGATGGAATTCGTTCCGTCGTCCGGCAACCGCTCTCTTACGGGGTGCCCCCCTGGGCCCGGCTCCGATCCGAGCCGCGCTGGCGGGAGTCGATCTCACGCCACAAGTGTTTTCCATTCTGACTTCTGACTTCTGACTCCCATATCCGGCAGGGATATCCAGGGCTTCGTCCCGGCTGCGTTGTTTTCCGATGTGAATACCTTTTATACTGTGTGATCAATCAGTTCGTTACGGGAGGATCCTCTTCAATGGTTTTGCATTCGGACACGGTCCGTGTCGAGCGGCGGCCTGCACGCGCCGGAATGGCTTTTTTCCTGCGCGTTTTTTCTACCGTCCTGGTATCTTTACTGCTTTCGGTCCCGCTGTTGGCGCAAGGCCAGCAACCAACCGGTGAGGCAAACCTGAAACTGCCGGATCTCGGCACCGTCAATTTCCTGGGCAACATCCCGGGCAGCACCCTGCTCAAGGCGGGCCTGTTCGTCTGCGCTCTCGGCCTGGTCTTCGGCCTCATCATCTTTTACCGCCTCAAGAATATGCCCGTTCACACCTCCATGCGCGAAGTTTCGGAGTTGATCTACGAGACGTGCAAGACCTACCTGGCCACCCAGTTCAAGTTCCTGGTGCTGCTGGAGTCCTTCATCGCCGTCATCATCGTTTTATATTTCGGTTTGCTGCTGCAGATGGCGGCTTATAAGGTGGTCATCATCCTGCTGTTCAGCGTGGTAGGCATTTCCGGCAGTTTCTCCGTGGCGGCCTTCGGCATGCGCGTCAACACTTTCGCCAACTCGCGCACGGCCTTCGCCTCGCTCCGCGGCAAGGCTTATCCCTGCTACGACATTCCCTTGCAGGCGGGCATGAGCATCGGCATGCTCCTGGTCTCGGTTGAGCTGCTCATCATGCTCTTCATCCTGCTCTTCATTCCGGGCGACCTGGCCGGCTCCTGCTTCATCGGCTTCGCCATCGGCGAATCCCTCGGCGCCGCCGCCCTGCGCGTGGCCGGCGGCATCTTCACCAAGATTGCCGACATCGGCTCCGACCTCATGAAGATCTTCTTCAAGATTAAGGAAGACGACGTCCGCAACCCCGGCGTGATCGCCGATTGCACCGGCGACAATGCCGGCGATTCCGTCGGCCCTTCCGCCGATGGCTTCGAAACCTACGGCGTCACCGGCGTCGCGCTCATCACCTTCATCATCCTGGCCGTGTATAGTCCCACCGTGCAGGTGCAGCTCCTCGTCTGGATCTTCAGCATGCGCATCATGATGGTGATCTCTTCCGGCGTCGGCTACTTCGTCAACGGCCTCATCGCCAAGGCCCGCTTCGGGGAAGCCGACAGGTTTAACTTTGAAACGCCTCTCACCACTCTCGTCTGGCTCACCTCCATCCTTTCCATCGTGCTCACTTATATCGTCAGCAGGCTCCTGATTCCCTCGCTCGGCGGCGATGAGACCATGTGGTGGAAGCTCGCCACCATCATCAGTTGCGGCACCCTGGCCGGCGCGGTCATCCCCGAGTTCGTCAAGGTCTTCACCTCCACCAACTCGCTCCATGTGCGTGAGATTGTCACCAGCTCGCGCGAAGGCGGCGCATCGCTCAACATCCTCTCCGGTTTCGTGGACGGGAACTTCAGCGCTTACTGGCTGGGTATGACCATGCTGGCCCTCATGAGCATCGGCTATTTGATGAGCACCATGTTCGTCGGCGGCATCATGCTTGCACCGGCGGTCTTCGCCTTCGGCCTGGTGGCCTTTGGCTTCCTCGGCATGGGACCGGTCACCATCGCCGTCGATAGCTACGGCCCCGTCACCGACAACGCCCAATCCATCTACGAGCTCTCGATGATCGAGACCCTGCCCAATATCAAGCAGGACATCCAGAAGAACTTCGGCTTCGTTCCGGATTTTGAAAAAGCCAAGGAAAACCTGGAGGAGAACGACGGCGCCGGCAACACCTTCAAGGCAACATCCAAGCCCGTGCTCATCGGCACCGCCGTGGTCGGCGCCACCACCATGATCTTTTCCACCATCGTGCTGCTCACCGACGGGCTCAAGACCAACACGGAAAAGCTATCGCTGATGCACGCCCCGTTCCTGCTGGGATCGATTGCGGGCGGCGCGGTGATCTACTGGTTCACCGGCGCCAGCGCCCAGGCCGTCACCACCGGCGCTTACCGCGCCGTCGAGTTCATCAAGAGGAACATCAAGCTCGAAAGCTCGGAGAAGGCCTCCGTGGCCGATTCCAAGCGGGTAGTGGAAATCTGCACCAAGTACGCGCAGAAGGGCATGTTGAATATCTTCCTGGTGGTCTTCTTCGCCACGCTCTCGTTTGCATTCCTCGAACCTTACTTCTTCATCGGCTACCTGATCTCCATCGCCCTGTTCGGTTTGTACCAGGCCCTCTTCATGGCCGATGCCGGCGGCGCCTGGGACAACGCCAAGAAGGTCGTCGAGACCGAACTCCGCGCCAAAGGCACCCCGCTGCACGATGCCACCGTGGTCGGCGATACGGTCGGCGATCCCTTCAAGGACACCTGCTCGGTGGCTCTCAACCCCATCATCAAGTTCACGACCTTGTTCGGCCTCCTGGCCGTATCGCTGGCCGTGGATCTGACCGCCAAGCAAGGCGCGGCCCTCACCACCTCGCTCGCCGCCGTGTTCTATGTGATCTCGGCCTACTTCGTGTGGCGCAGCTTCTATGGCATGCGGATTGAATCCGTAAAGGAATAGGAGTCAGGAGTCAGAATGAAGGAGCGCGCTTCGCGCGGATTCTGACTTCCTCGACTTCTGGCTTCTGACTCCCGGCTTCTTTTTTCGCTACAATCTCAACTCATGCACTATCCGCTGACGCCCATCCGTTGCCTCTACCGCGCGGTAGATCTTTACCCGTCCAAAATCGGCGTAGTCTGCGGTTCCAGCCGGTTTACTTACGCCGAGTTCGGCGAGCGGTGCGAGCGCCTCGGCGCCGGCCTGCTCATCCAGGGCATCCATCCCGGGGACCGCGTCGCCTACCTCAGCTTCAACACCCACCAGCTTCTGGAAGGCTACTTCGGCGTCCTGCTGGCCGGCGCCATCGTGATGCCTCTGAATGTGCGCCTCACCGCTGCCGAGCTCACCGCCATCCTCAACCACGCCGAGCCGCGCCTGGTGATTTACGAATCCGATTTCGCCGCGACCGTCGCCCAACTGCGCCAGGCCTGCCCCAGCGTGCGCGGCTGGATCGAGATCGGCGCGCCTTACGAAGAGCTGCTCTCGCACGGACACGTGCAGCGCCCCGATCCGTTCTCGACAGACGAAACCGCCATCGCCGAGCTGTTCTATACCTCCGGCTCCACTGGAACGCCCAAGGGCGTAATGCTCTCCCATCGCTCGCTCTACCTGCATACGCTGAACGTGAATGGAGTCTTCGCCAGCGACGATTCCGGCGTCGAGCTCCACACCATTCCGCTGTTCCACGCCAACGGGTGGGGCCGCCCGCAGTCCTGCACGTTTCTCGGTCTGCGCCAGGTGATGGTGCGGCGCTTCGAGCCGCGCGAGGTGCTCGCCCTGATCCAGCGGGAGCGCGCCAACAGCATGGCCGTGGTCCCCACCATGGCCAACGCCCTGCTCAACGAACCCACTCTTACCGAGTACGACGTTTCAAGCATGCGTCACATCGTGCTAGGCGGCGCCGCTGCCTCGCCCGAGCTGGTGGCGCGCCTCGACGCGGCATTTCATTGCCGCGTAGAAGCCGGCTACGGCATGACCGAAACCTGCCCCGTGGTCACCTCCTCGCGCCCCAAAGACGGCGTGGTCTACGCCGATCAGCAGGACCGCTGGCGCCGCCAGTCGATGACCGGCTGGGCGCTGCCCGGCTGCGAAGTCCGCGTGGTCGATTCCCGCATGAACGAGGTGCCGCGCGACATGGTTTCAATCGGCGAGGTGGTCATTCGCGGCGACATCGTGATGGACGGTTACTACAAAGAGCCGCAGGCGACCGAGGCCGTCATGACCAACGGCTGGCTGCACACCGGCGACATGGCGGTCTGGGACCAGGACTGCTATCTGCAAATCGTCGACCGCAAGAAGGACATCATCATCAGCGGTGGCGAAAACATTTCCTCCCTCGAAGTCGAGCGGGCCATCTTCGCGCACTCCGCGGTCCTGGAATGCGCGGTGGTTTCCGCGCCCGATCCGAAATGGGGCGAAGTGCCGGTCGCTCACGTGGCCCTCAAGCCGGGTCACACGCTCGACGAGCAGCAGCTCCGCGCTTTCCTGGAAGACCGCATCGCGCGGTTCAAAATACCGCGGCGCTTCCTCTTCTCGACCAGCCCGCTGCCCAAGACCGGGACCGGCAAGATCCTCAAGCGGCAACTACGCGAATCCTCCTGGGCCGGACACAGCCAGCGCGTGCAAGGGTAATTGACACTGTTCCGCCGGTTTGGATAGACTCCTTGATGCTGGACCAAAGGAGAAGTGCCGGTGTTGAGATTCATGCTGCTGAGCGGATGCGTCGGACTGATGGCCCTGACCACGGCCTGCTCGAAAGATACGAGCGTGGCCGATGCGCAGGCGATCAAAGACAAAGAGGTTGCCTGGAGCAAGGATTGCTCTTCAAAGGACCCCGCCAAGTTCGCCTCGTATTACGCCGACGACGCGACTTTCATGATGCCCAATGAGCCCATCCTCCATGGCGCGTCCAACGTCAAGGGGGCGGTAGGCCCCATGATGCAGGACCAGAATTTCGCGCTCTCGTTCCAGGGCGACAAGGTCGAAGTTTCGGGCGACCTGGCTTACACGCAGGGCGCCTACAGCATGACCATGACCGACCAAAAAGGCAGCCCGGCCACCGATAAAGGCAAGTACCTGACGGTCTGGAAGAAGCAGGCCGACGGCAGTTGGAAGATCATCGAAGACATGTTCAACAGCGACTTGCCCCCCCGGCGGCAATTGATCGCGGGGCGGACCCCGGGGCCTGCCCTACTTACTTGGCGATGAGACGTTGACAATCGTCGAGGTTGGATTGCAGGTCCTTGAGCGCGGATAAGAGATCGGTGGGAAGCGAAGCGGTGGAACCTTCGCTGGGAGTCATGCCCAGCATGATGGAGACTAACTTATCGACTCGGGTCGAAGAACGGAAGAGGTCTTCGACCGCAGGTTGCCATGTTTCGTGAGGAGCGGCATGTGCCAATGCCGCCGTGCCGCCCAAAGAGGAAAGCGTCGGAAGGAGAAGGCTTTCAAGAGTACTTACCTTTTGGGACAGCACGGCGGCGTGCTCGCGGGACAAAGTCGTTAATAGCTCGCGGTCTTTCGCATTGAGTTGCGACTCGGATTCGGCGGGAAACTTCTGCGCCAGGGTGCGGAGGGCGTAGACGCGCTTCATGGCGTCTTCGTCGGAAGCGAGGATTTGGGCGCTGAAGCGTTCGAACGCGGCCTGTCCGCCGAGTTGCTTTTCGACGCGGGACTGAATGACGGGACGCGGAGTCGCCGCGCCACCGGCCGAAGAGAGAGCGGCTTGCGGCGGAATGGCGGCGGGCTGGAGGGAATCGAACTGCATCTCGACCAGCGGCATATTGGCCAGGGCGGCCTGGATTTTCTGCCGGCGTGCCGGCAAAAGGCCAGCCCGGCCGGTGACCAGGACCTTGCCGCCGGAGAGCGAAACTTCAATGGGATCACCCAGGTCGGCCTCAACCTCATGCAAAGCTGACAGCACTTGCAATTCGTCGGAGGCTGAGGCCGATGGCCCGGGTGCGAATGCGGCCGGCCGGCTTGGTAGATCGGCGGCGCGCACCGGAACCTCGACTTTGGGCGTGACGGTAGTACCGGCGCTCTCGGTCGTTGATTCCGCTATGTCGGTCAATTCCACCCACTGGTTATCGCGAAACTCGATGCGCTCGTCGACCGGCATGAGATCGGAAACCTCGAAGGTAATGGAGGCTTCGGCGATTTCGCCGTCACGAGCGACGGTTCGGATGCGGTAGCCGGCGGCTACCGTGGAAACTTCGTCGGTGGTATGAACTTGTTGTTCGCGCCACTGCTCAAAGGAGCGGGCGCTCAGAGGATCGTTCCAATCGTAATGAGCCTGGTTGAAGAGGCTGCCGATTTTGACGAGGGCTTCGAACGAGGGGCCGGCGGCCGCCGATGCGAGAGGCGCCTGCGACCCGACTACGCGAGTGAAATCCAGGTTGCCCGTGCGGACGCGGATGCGGTGGACCGGGCGAGGTTTAGCCTCGGCAGTCGCCATGGCGCGTTTCAATAATGTAGCCGCTTGTACGGACGGAGCTTGGCGAAGCTGGTAGAAGATTCCAAGGACTACCAGCATCGCCAACACCGTTGCCGTTGCCCAACGTGGTGCACCCGCATGCACCAGGGGCCGCGCTAGCCGTACAAGGAGAGACTCATGGGCTAGAGATTCATCAATTCGCGAGAAATCGCGATACAAGTCGCGCCATTCGGCGGGCGGAGCGGGCATGGCGGCCAGTACGTCCTGGCGGTAGCGCGCGCAATCCGCGACCGTGCTTTGGAGCGCTTCGAATTCGGCGTGGCACTGGGAGCAGGACTCGAGATGGCTGGCCACTTTCCCGGCTTCGCGGGCGGGCAGATCGCCATCCAAATAGCGGACGAGCGAGATTTCTTCGGGATGCCGCATCCGGAAGCTACTCATCGCGCACCTTCTTCAGCCGTGCCAGAGCGCGGCGCAGAAACTCGCCCACGGCGGAGGCGCTGATGCCCAGGGTGGAAGCAATTTCGGGATAGCGCAAGCCTTCCAGCCGTAGGAAAAGGCAGCGCTTCTGCTGTTCGGAGAGGCCCTCGACGGCGGTATGGAAGCGGAGCATGCGCTCGCGTTCCAGGAGCTCGTGTTCGGGATTCAACGCGGGGTGCGTGAGCCGGATTTCGAGTTCGGGGGCGAAAGCTTCTTCGGAAGCCTGGCGGGCGCGGACCTTGAGGCCCAGGTTATGGGCGACACGGAAGAGCCAGCCGCGGATATTTTCAATTTTTTCGCCTCTTTTTAAGGTGGTGTAGAGACGCAGGAAGACTTCCTGGACGGATTCCTGGGCTTTCGGCGGGTGGACGCCGAGCGTCAGGAGGTAGCGGTATAAGTCTTCGCGAGTATCTGCAAACAACTGAGCCACCTGGTCTTGCAACTCCGAACTGGATTGCGGCTGCCGAAGGAATCCCACTGGCCCTTCACCTATCCGAATCCCAGAACATTGCAGCGAGCCACCTCAAAGACCCGCGACCAGGCCATTTCCACTACACCGATGGAAAAAATATATTTCTTCAATTATTCGGGTTTCCCGTTACCTCAGTGTAGTTGAAGCGGGTCTTCCGGGGGTCTTTGACATGGACACCTTGAAAATTCAGCCTCACGCCCAGGTAAGCGTGGCGATTGTCACCTATAACAGCGAGCGTTATATACGCCGTTGCCTGGAGGCGGTACTCAAACAGACCGGAGTGGTACTCGATGTTGTGGTGGTGGATAACGCCTCCACGGACGCGACGCGGTCGATTCTGCGGCGGTACCGGGGCCGGATCCGGACGATCCACAACGACCACAACGCGGGATTCGCGGCGGGGCAGAACCAGGCGATCCGAGCCAGCCGGGGGGGCTGGGTGCTGACGCTGAACCCGGACGTGCTGCTGCTGCCGGATTTCGTTCGGACGCTGGTGGAAGCGGGAGAGGCGGACGGATCGGCGGGATCGGTGTGCGGCAAGCTGCTGTCGATCGGGCCGGGGTTCCAGCCGCTTGGGGAGCGGCGCATCGATTCGACGGGAATTTTCTTTACGCCGGCCATGCGGCACTTCGACCGGGGATGGCACGAGCCCGATGGCGCGCGCTACAACACCATGGAGTACGTTTTTGGGGCCAGCGCGGCGGCGGCGCTTTACCGGCGGGAGATGATCGAAGACGTCGCCGTGGACGGGAACTTTTTCGATCCGGGATTCTTCTGCTACCGGGAAGACGCGGACGTGGCGTGGCGGGCGCTGCTGCAAGGATGGCGATGCCTGTATCAACCTGCGGCCGAATCGTATCACGTGCGCAGCGTGACGCCGGGAAGCCGGCGCGCGGTTCCAGCGGCCATCAACATGCACTCGGTGAAAAACCGCTTCCTGATGCGGATCAAGAATTCGACGCCGGGATTGTACCGGCGGTTCTGGCTTCCGATGACCCTGCGGGACCTGTTGGTGATTGGGGGTGCGGCGTTCGTTGAACCGGGCTCGCTGGCAGCCTTCTGGCATTTGGCGAAGTGCGCGCCGAGAGCGCTGCGGGAACGCCGGGAGATCATGAGCCGGCGGAGGGTGGACGACCAGGCGGTGGCGGAGTGGTTCAGCTTCGAGCCGGTGGCGCAGGCGGTGGGAGCGATTACGCCGGTGGCGCGCTGGGCGGACGCGGAGCCGCGGTACGTGGCGGAACGGACAGCCTGAAATGGTGGGGCGGCCAATCCTGCCCGGGCCCAGAGGCACCCCCGGTTTCAGCCGGCTGGACCCGCTCGAAAGCGGTCCGCAGCCTGAATAGGCTGCCCGACAAAGCCGGACGAATCCTCTGGGAAAAGCGGTGTACCATAGAGACACCGCTATGAGTTTTCAGTGGCTCCGCATGCGCGTCACCGAAGAGAATGAGCGGCGGACAAGGGAAGCCCGCACGCTGGAGAGACTGCCGCAGGCGCTGGAGGAAGTGTGTGGCGCGATGAAGGCATGCATCGATACCTACACGCGGACATTCGGACCTGAGACGGCGCAGTTGGAGGTATCGGGGCAGCGTGTGCGCCTGATCGTGCGGGAAGAGCAGGACGGGCGGTGGGAACAGCGCTCCAAGGTGGACGTGACGGCCGAGCCCGCGCTGCCGGGGTTCCACATCGAACGAGGCGGCGAGCCGCTGGAAATCGTGGTGGGAATTCTGCCGGGCGAAAAGCTGTTCTATCGCGACGGGGACCAATACCTCACGATGGAAGAACTGACGCGGCGGATTATGGATAAAGCGCTGTTTCCCAAGCTCGGAGAGTGACCGCTCAGTCCACCGTGAAGCGGGTCTCGCTCGACTTCGAGACGCGGTTCGGGTCGGTGATCGTAGCGCGCAGGATGTAGCTGCCGGCCGGCAGTTCCAGCCATTCGACGAACGGCCCGGACAATTCAGCCTGCACGTTCTGCGCCACTACCTGCACGGTCTGTCCGTCCATGGTGGTCACCTCCGCGCTGATGTGGTACCGGCCGGCCACCGGATCCGGAGTGATGATCAGCGTATTCAGGCGGGTGGCGCCTTTGCCGGCGTCGGGTCCGCCGCCGGTTGCGATCGTGATGCGGTGGTCCTGATCGGAACGGAACACCTTGGCCGTGCGGGCTGGGGCTGCGGAATTGGGTTGGCCGGCGGGCGGCTGGGATAGGTGGACGTAGCGGAGCTCATCCTTTTCGGATGGGTCCATGGTCATGTGAAATTCGCCCGTCATCGTGGGGTCGACAAACTCGACAATGACGTTGTTGCCGATGCCTTCGATGTAACGGTAGCGCCATTGCTGGAAGGGGAAGGTGGAAGTCGTGCCGCCACCCTGCGAGGCCGGCCGCTGGTAGGAACCGCCCGAGGAGTGGTCCTCGATCTCATCGGGCGGCCCGTAAGTGATGTAAATCCGGCCGCGGTCGGTCTTCCAGCCGGGAATGCGCGACGCAAAATGTTCGTTGGCATACGCGATGCGGCGGTAATGCTCTTCGCGGAATTCGTTCTCGACGGTGTCCGGAGTGGGGTCGCGGCGTAGCCAGAACTGCTCGATGAAGTGTTCGCGCTCCTCGTCCGCCTGGAGGCGGAGGAACGCCGCGCGCTCTTCGTCGGTGATGATGTAGGCGACGTCTTCGTTCAGCCATTTCAGGTAAGGCGTGGTGATCGGCCGTTGGGCGGTCTCGTCTCCGCCCTTGCGCTGCGCGGGGGGCGCCGTTTGGGTGCTGCTTTGGGCGAAGAAATTCACGAGTCCAAAGAAAGAGCTAGGTCCTTGCCGGGCGGCCTGGCTTTTCCGAAGAGCGCTGCTGAGAGGGCTCGACTGGGGCTCGATCGTCTGAGACTCCAGCAGCCGCGCTTGCAAAGCTACTGTCGGGATCGCATGGCGCGCGGGCGGCTTCGTCGGCCACGCCGCCAGCGCCGCGGCGCAGGTGACCAGTAACAGACCAGCGGCGAAGCCCGGCGCGGCGGTAGGCTGCGCGGGCTGGGGTTCTGTGAGCAGACGGCGGATGCGCTTCATGAGACTTCCTCCGGTGGCGGCCACGGCAGCTTCGAGAGCCACGGCGCGGCGGTGTTCGAGTGTGGCCAGAGTAGCGGCGTAGACCCGGGCGTCGCCGGTGAGTTCGACGACGGCATCGTCACAACAGTTTTCGCGTTCCTCGCGCGCCATGCGCGAAGCCCACCAGACGGCCGGGTGGTAGAACAGGAGACCTTCGACGAAGCCCTGGAGCAGGTTGACCAGATAATCGTGACGGCGGATGTGCGCGAGCTCGTGGATGAGGATGCACTCAATCTGGCTGGTGGGCAGATTGGCGAGGCAGCCGAGCGGCATGAGGATGACGGGGCGCAGGTAGCCGACCAGGACGGGCGCGTCGGTGAAGCAGGATTCGAGCAAGCGTACCGGGCGCGAGAGGCGCATGCGAGCGCAGAGCTCGGTGAGGCGCCGCTGCCAGTCGGGCGGCGGGGCGCAGATGCCGCGCTGCCGAAGGCGGCGGGCGGAAAACCAGGCGGCTACGCCGCGGGCATAGAAGAACGCTACGCCAAAGAACCAGCAGGGCGCGAGCCAGGGGAGTAAGTCTCGGAAGGTTCGGGGTGCGCGCACGGGTTGGAATAAGGGCACGGCGGAAAGCCGCGCCACGTTCGGAAGGCGCACCACGGTCACGGCTTCGATGTTGTGGCTTGGCAGCAAGACAAGCAGCGTGATGGCGAAGGCCACGGGCATGGCGAACAACGTGAGGCAAGCGGCGGCGTAGCGCACGCGAGCGGACGACGGGCGGAGAAGAAAGAGCGCGGCGGCCAGAACCGCGGCCAACGCGGCGCCTTCCCAGAGGAAATGAACCAGCGCCCAGCCGACGGCTTGCGCGACAGGCGTGTGAACCCAGAGAGCGAGTGCGTTCATGGCGTCCCCTTTTCGTACTCTTCCAGGAACTGGCGGAGCTCGGCGAGCTCTTGGCGCGAGGCGCGGCGGGATGCGAGAGCGCCCAGCAGGAGGCTCTTGGCGGAACCGCCGAAGGCGCGCTGCAGCAGGTCGCCGGCAAGCTGGCGCTGGGTCCATTCGGCCGGGCGGCTGGCGGAATAGATGTGGGCGCGCTGCTTTTCGTCGCGGCGGACCAGCCCCTTTTCGGCCATGATCTGGAGGACCTTCAGAACCGTGGTGTACTGCGTCGGTTTGCGGCGGACGATGGCTTCGTGGACGGCGCGCACGGTGGAGGCGCCACGGCTCCAGAGGATGGTGAGAATTTCGAGTTCGGCGTCGGTGGGGCGAGGCGGATCGGGCGGTTTGGAGGACATCTACGAAGACTGTACTACGAAGAGTGTCGTTGAGTCAAGAAGAAAATGCCGGGCCACCCTAATCGACGATATCTTTGCGCTTGACGGTGGGTCGGGCGTCTGTGTCGGGCAGTTTGTCGTCGCCGGAACGGATCAGGTGCGGGCGGTTCTCGGGCGAGAGCTGGCGGCGGTTTTCCAGGCTGATGAGGCGTTCGCGCATGTCACGGTATTCAGAGGTGGTGACCACGTACTCGGGCTTGGACGGGAGAATCCGCTGGATTTCCTTTTCGGTGCGGTCGATGCGGTCGGAATCCATGGGGTGAGTAGCCAAGACTTTGGCGACGGCGCTGGGCTTGGTTTTCTGCATGGATTCGAGTTTCTCAAAGATACTGACAGCGCCGGTGGGATCGTAGCCGGCGGCATACATGTACTGGACGCCAAGGTAGTCGGCTTCCGTCTCGTCGTGACGGCTGAAGCCGCGGGAGGCCATGGGGATGGCTGCGTTGATTGCCTGGCGGGCGCCGTAACCAGGCCAGCCGCCCACAAGGACGCCGGGAATTATCGCGGCCACACCGGCGATTTGCGACTTGGTAGCCTGGCAGGTCATGTGGCGCGCGGCCACGTGGGCGATTTCGTGCGCCAGGGCGCCGGCGAATTCATCCTCTTCCGACGCCACTTTGATGAGGCCGGTGTAGACGAAAACATAACCACCGGGAAGGGCGAAGGCATTGGCCTCATCGCTGTCGATGACATAAAAAATGAAGGGCACTTTGGCGTCCGAGTTACGCACCAGGCTTTGCCCAACACGGTTTACATACTCGGAGATGATGGGGTCATCGAGGATCTTGGACTGCTTCATGACCTCGGTGGCCAATTGGTGGCCGAGGGCCATCTCTTTCTGGATGGAGTACAGGTTGAGGCAGTTGCCAACTTTCCGGTCTCCGATTTGGGATGGATCGTCCTTGGAGTTCTTCTGGCCGGCGGGGATGGCGGTCGATGCCAGCGCCAGTGCGAGCACGGCGGCAGAAAGAAATTTCATCGATGCCTCCTGGGGCCCATTTCACTTATTGTAAGAGATTAGGGAATGTCATGAGTGAAAAATTTTCAGGGGCAGAGCCCTTGTGGAGCCGGTACGCCGGGCAGTTCCCGGTGCGCAACCGGTTGATTTACCTGAACCATGCAGCCGTCGCGCCGCTATCGAAGGCGGCCGCGGACGCTATGAAGGGCCTGGCGGAGGATTGCTCGCACTTCGGCAGCCTGCACTACAAAGACTGGCTGGCGGTTTATGAAGGGCTGCGGGTGGCGGCGGCGCGGCTGATTGGGGCGGAGCGCTCGGAGATCGCGCTGGTCAAGAACACGTCGGAAGGGATCGCCACGGTGGCGATGGGTCTCGACTGGAAACCGGGAGACCGGATGGTGGGCTTCCGCGAGGAGTTTCCGGCCAATTACTATCCATGGAAACGACTGGAAGAAAAGGGAGTTGCCGTGACGTGGCTCTCTGTCGGGGATTCGCTGGAGCGGATCGAGGAGGCGTGCCGGGGCGCGCGACTGCTGGCCATCAGCTTTGTGCAATTCCTGTCGGGGTACCGCGCACCCATTCAAGCGATTGGAGAGATTTGCCATCGTAACCACTGCATTTATTTGGTAGATGCGATTCAAGGGTTGGGCGCTTTTCCGGTAGATGTGCGGGTCTGCCACATTGATGCGCTGGCGGCCGATGGCCACAAGTGGATGCTGGGGCCGGAGGGATGCGGCATCTTATACATGAATCAGGCACTTCAGGATCGCGTGGAGCCGGTCGAATTCGGCTGGACCAACGTTGCGGGATACAACGATTACGGGTCGCGCGACATGGCGCTCAGGCCGGATGCGGGGCGATATGAGTGTGGCACTTTAAATACAATTGGCTGTTATGGTTTGAAAGCTTCAATTGAGTTACTACTTGAAATCGATCCAGGAAAAATAGCTCCCGTTATCCAGAATCTCGGGGACCGGATCTACGAGGGCGTGGTGAGCAAGGGATATGAGGTTATGGGCACGCGGACGCCGGAAACCGGGGCTGGGATCGTGAGTTTCCGCAAGCCAGGGATGGAGGCGGTAGAGGTGGTAAAAAAGCTTAGCGCGGCCGGAATTGCGGCGGCGCCGCGGGCGGGGTGGGTACGGACATCGCCTCACTTTTATATCAGCCCGGCGGATATCGACCGGATGCTGGCGGAACTGCCGTAGAATGGTTGGCATGTTTTGGCGACGCTGGGCGCTGCTGATGGCAGCGGTGTGGACGGCGGCGGCCGCGGTGCCCACGCCTGCGAGTTACTTCGGGCACGAGATGGGCGCCGACCGGACGGTGCTCGATTGGGACCGGGTGGTGGGCTATTTCCAGGCGCTCGCGAAATCGAGCGATCGGATCAAAGTGGAGGAACTGGGCAAGAGCACGGAAGGCCGCCCGTTCCTGGCTGCGACCATCGCCGACGCGGAGACGCTCAAGCACCTGGACCGGTATATCGCGATTCAGAAAAAGCTGGCGGACCCGCGGACCACGTCGCCGGCGGAAGCCGAGCGGCTGATCGTGGATGGCAAGGCGGTGGTGATGATCACGTGTTCGATTCACGCCACCGAGATCGCCTCCACGCACACCGCGGTGGAGTTCGCTTACCGGCTTCTGACGGAGGACACCCCGCATTTCCGCGCCATCCTCAAGGACGCGATCGTGATCCTGGTGCCGTCGCTCAATCCGGACGGCGTGGACATTGTGACTCGATGGTACCGGAAGACGCTGGGCACGAAGTTCGAGGGGACCTCGCCGCCGGAGTTGTACCACCACTACGTAGGGCACGACAACAACCGCGACTGGTACATTTTTTCGCAGGTGGAGACCCAACTGGCCGTTTCCAAACTGCACAACGTGTGGCATCCGGAGATCGTGTACGACGTGCACCAGATGGGCGATAATGCGGCGCGGCTGTTCGTGCCGCCGTGGCTCGATCCGACGGAGCCCAACATCGACCCCATCCTGATGCAGGAAATGAATATGTATGGCACGGCGATAGCGGCGGACCTGACGGCGGCGGGCAAGACCGGGGTGGCGATTCACGGCGTCTACGATTTTTGGACGCCGTCGCGGCATTACCAGGCGTTTCATGGCGGGTTGCGGCTGCTGACGGAATCGGCGAGCGCCCACATCGCGTCGCCAGTGACATTGGGAGCGGAGCAGATTGCGGCGACGGCGCTGGGGTATGACCCGCGCGAGCGGTCGTGGAACTACCTGGAGCCATGGCTCGGCGGAACGTGGCGGCTGCGAGACATTATCGACTACCAGACGATTGCGTGGGACTCGCTGCTCTACAACGCGGCGCTGCACCGCACGGAACTGCTGCGGAATTTCTACCGGGTGGGACAACGGCAAACGGAGCGAACCAAACCGTGGGGCTTTGTGATTGCGGGGAAGCAGCGCGACCCCGGAGCGACGAGGAAGCTGATCGAGACGCTGCGATTCGGACAAGTAGAGGTGGGGCAGGGCGCGGACGGCAGCGCGGTGGTCGCGATGCATCAGCCGTATAGCGGGTGGACCAAGACGCTGCTGGAACGGCAGCAGTATCCGGAAGACCGGCTGTACCCGGGCGGTCCGCCGAAGAAGCCGTACGACGTGACGGCCAACACGCTTCCACTGCTGATGGGTGTGGACGTGAAAGCGGTGGATGCGCCGGTCGCGGTGAGCGGCGAATGGAAGGCTCCGCCCATCGAGGCGGGCCCGGTGCTGGCGGCGGCCGACACGGATTCGTGGAGGACCGTGACGCGCGCGTGGAAAAGCGGCACCGTGGTATGGCGCGACCCGGCGAGCGGTGATTTTTCACTCGATAGGCGAGAAGGATGGAAGGAATTGAAGCAGCCGCGGGTGGGGCTCTACCAGCCGTGGCAGGCCAACATGGACGAAGGCTGGACGCGCTGGCTGCTCGAGCAGTTCGGTTTTGCTTATAGCGGATTGCGGAATGCGGAGATTCAGCCGGGAGGATTGCGGAAGAAGTTCGACGTGCTGGTGTTTGCGGACCAGATGGCCGGCAGCATGGAAAATGGCTACCGGCGCGACGCCATGCCCGAGGAATATACGGGCGGGCTGGGAGCGGCGGGAGCGGCGGCGCTGAAAGAGTTTGCCAACGCCGGCGGCACGCTGGTGTTCTTGAACGGGGCAACGGACTACGCGATCGCGCAACTCGGGGTAGCGGCGCGAGTGGTGACTCCGGCGCGGGGCCAGACCGATGAGTTCTATTCGCCGGGCTCGCTGCTGAATGCGCGGATCGATACGGCCAGCCCGTTGGCATATGGGATGCCGCGCGAGGTGGCTATCTGGAGCGAGCAGAGCCCGGCCTGGGACACGCAGCTACCAGTGGTGGCGCGGTATGTCGAATCGGGAGTGTTGGCGTCCGGGTGGCTGGTGGGTGAGAAAACCATTGCGGGCCGCGCGGCGGCGGTCAATGCACCGATGGGAAGCGGCCACGTGGTGCTGTTCGGCATGCGGCCCCAGTATCGCGCGCAGAGCTATCTTACTTTTAAGATGTTCTTCAACGCGCTCGTCCTGTAAGACGCGCCGGTATCCCGGGCGCGCCGCTTCAGGCTTTCTGGCCGGCGGCTTTCCGCTTGTTATAGTCGGCCCAGCGCTTTTTCTGCGCGGCCGCAATTCTGCGCCGGCCAGCAGCCGACATTTTCCGCCTGACCGGCTTGGAAGAAGGTGCAGCCGCGGCTGGCTTTGGACCCAGCATGCCGCGGATATTCAGCATGGTCTGTTGTATCTCGGCGAGCTGCGCCTGATATCCGATCAAGGCAGCTTCTAGAAGGGAACGGTCTGATTTCATCTGTAACAGTCTATCATTGCTTTAGTGGGAGTGTGCAAGGAATCTTAGTAAAAAGCAGCGATTGGCTAAGATGGGTCAAGCTGCCGGTGCAGTGCGTCCGGAATCGTACCGGTTTTGGAGCGGGCCTGCGGCCCGCAACGGCTTCGCCAGCCGGCGTTGCCGCCGACAAGAATGTCGGCGTTGCAGGCTGGAAAGCCTGCTCCACTCATTTCGGCAGAATTTCAGTTGCAAGACGAGGCTCGACAAAACGCTGGCTGCGTTTCATTTGGACCGCAGCAACAGGATGTTCCCCTCCGAAATTATGGGTTTGGTTACAGCCAGGACTAATAGGCGGATATGCAGTACCAGCCGCCGTTATATTTCCGGGTGGAACCGAAGAGGAACGGCAACAGCACAACTAACCGGAATTCCCGAGCGTGGGGATCACTCACTTGGTACTGTACCGGTACGTTCCTGACTTATCAACGTAGTAGTCCAGCATATTAGTACGCTCGACCTATTTCGAGCATTTCTTTTCATAGAGATGTCACTTACAATGAGTGTTCTCTTGATGGGAGCCATCACGTGTTAGACTGAGCGAGCCGATGTCAATTGACTTACGGAAAGTCCTAAAGGACCTATATACCCAAAGGGAAAGGCTGGAGCACGTGATCACGTCGCTCGAGGCCTTGCAGCAGGGTTCGATAGCGGGCCTGCCTACCGAGAAAAAGAGCAATCGAGGGAGAAAATCAATGGGCGCCGAGGAGCGGCGCGAAGTATCGGAGCGTATGAGAAAGTACTGGGCGGCGCGACGCAAGAAGAAGACACTGGCGGCGAGCTAAGTACGGCGTTTCTCAGATGCGGTGTCGTATTCGAGAAAGACCGCTCCCTAACGGTGCGAGCTAAGTACAACGTTTCTCAAATGCGGTGTCGTATTTCCACAAGGACCGCTCCCTAACGGTCGCGGCCCGCGTTAGCAAGCGATCTGGCGGCGAGCTAAGTACACCCTTTCGCAAATACGGTGTCGCATTCCACAGAGACCGCTCCCTAAGGCTCGCGGCTCGCGTTAGCAAGCGATCTGGCGGCGAGCTAAGTACACCCTTTCGCAAATACGGTGTCGCATTCCACAGAGACCGCTCCCTAAGGCTCGCGGCTCGCACCAGTCAAGCGCCGCCGCCGCAGCTATCGTTTCTCGAGTTTTTTTTCGATGGGAGCCTGCAAGCGGGCGGAGGAATCAGTCACGTAGCGGTCCCACTCGGCGCGATTATGGAAATCGGCGCCAAGGGTGGAAGCGAAACCGGCATAAGTGACACAGGGGCGGCCGGGCTCAATCCTGGTGAGCATGATGTAATTGAGGTCGTCCTCGGTGAAGCTCGCGATGGCCGCAGGGTCGGCAAGAACGGCCTGGCCTAACTGGCTGGGGCCTTCTTTCATATCCTCCCAGGTACGCATCCAGCCATGCTCCTTGTCGGACTGGATGGCGGTTCCCTTCAACTTGCGGATGCCGGCGGCTTGCAAGAGATTGGCGGCATTTCCGTCGATGGTGTAGTGGGTTTCATAGCGGTCGAGGTTATGACCGGCGTCGAGCGAGATCCGTTTCTTTTCGGAAACGCGGGCGCCACTGGCGGTCCAAGCATCGTAAGTGAGCTCGAACAAGACGCGGATGGGGCCTACGGCGTAGACGCGCGTATCGCGGAAATTGGCGGAGGGATAGAGCTTGCCGTCAACCCAGATACCGGTGCCGCCATCGCCGCGAGTCTTCCCGGCGGCATAGAAATCGCCACCCTGGCCGTGATCCTTGTGGTAATCGTCCATCATGTACCAGTCGTTGATGACAAGTTTGGGGACGCGCTTGATCCAGACATCGACGGAACTGGAAGTGAGCGGCTCCTGCGGCCAGGTTTCGAGCTCCTTGCCATACATGCGGTGCGCGACGCGATCGTTCTCCCAGGCAAAATCGTCGCGGCGCTCGCGGACAAAGCGGCCGTAGGTCTTGTAGTCTTCGACGCGGGCGATCTGGCGGTCGCCGACGGTGAGCAGGAAGACGCGGGTCTGGCGCGGAGCGAAATCGGCCTGAAAGAGGAATTCTTCGTATTTGCCGTCATCGTTGGTGTCGACGGCCTGAATGAGCAGATCCTTGTCGGAGCCGTCGGCGCGGACGTGGATTTCGCGGGGGTCTTTGAAAGTGAGCAGGTTGTGGAGCTCGGCGACGGGGAGGACGATGGTTTCGGCAGGGCGCGCGAGATCGATGGGGTTGCGGACCGTAACGGCGGCGCCGGGCGCGGCGGCGAGAGCGGAGGCGAGCGTGAGAAACAAGGATGCGGATAGCATCGCGCCCCGCAAGGCAGCGCGTCGACACAAGTGTCGGCGCGGCACGCATGAGTGCGTGCGCCGCAAAGTTTTTCGGGATACGAATTTGTGCATATTCTTCCTGACAGTTACTTTTTCTTGACGCGGTAATGGAAGGTGTTGAGATTGTGTTCGATGTCGAAGGAACGGAGCATGGTGATGACTTCGGCGCCGGCCATTAAGACGGGGCCATAGCCCTGCATGGCGTCGAGGTCGGTGGGGCGATTGTAGTAATAGACGGCGTCGTAAGCGGCGGTGGTCGAGACGCAAATGCCGGCAACGCGGCCGTCGGGGCGCACGCGCGTGGCCAGCGCCTGCCAGCCCGCCTGGGCGACGGGCGCGTAGACAGGCGTGAGCCAGCCGCGGTTGACGCCGCGCGCGATGGCAAAGGTGAACATAGCGGTGGCGGAAGATTCCAGATAGCTGTCGGTCTTGTCGAGCAACTGGCGCCACATGCCGGTAGAGCTCTGCACTTCGACGGCGGCGCGCGCGGCGGTGCGAAAGACATCGAGGACGTTGGCGCGGCTGGGATGATCTTCAGGCAGGACGCTTAGAAGCTCGGCGGTCGCCATGATCACCCATCCGCCGCCGCGGCCCCAGAAAAAGCGGGGATCGTAGGGAGCGGTGTTTTCATACCAGGCGTGTTGGTAGAGGCCGGTGCGGGGATCCTCAAGACGCTGGGACATCTGGATGACCTGGCGCGCAGCATCGTCGTACCAGACGCGGTCGCCGGTGAGCTTGCCCATTTGCGCCAGGAACGGGATGGACATATAGGCATCGTCGGCCCAGACAGACACGGGTTGCGGGCGCGGGCGGGCCAGCGTGCCATCGGGCAGGCGCATCTGCTTGTGGGCAATGTAATCGGCGATGTCGTTGATGGTCGAGCGGTAGCGAGGATCGGGTTTTCTGGCGTAGGCCTTGACGAGCGCTGCGCCGATAGCACCGCAATCGTCGAGGGCGCGCATTTCCAGCAGCCGGCGGTAGCCGTAGGATTGGGCGCCGAACTGGGCGGCCTGCTTCCGGAAATAGTCGAGGTGATCGAAAATGAAGTCGAAGTTTTTCAGGGTGTAGCCGGAATAGCGCGGGTCGCCGGTAACATCGCTCACGTTCAGCAAGGCGGCCAGGACGACGCCGACGGGATAGTCCCAATCGTTGAACTGGCCGGCGCGGTTGTCTACACCGGCGGTCTTGCTGGGATGCGTGAAATCAGTGATGGGCTGGCCGGTTTGCGTGTCGATGATGCGGTAAGCGGTGGAGCGAGCGATGTAGCCGAAGATGCGGTCGATGGTGGCTTTGATTTCGGTTTCGGTGGGAACGACATAGTCGACGCCGTCGGCAAGCGAGGGTTGGGTGAACGAGGGGTCGCTGCGGCCTTTGGGCGGGGTTTGCGCGAGAGAGCAGAAGGCGAGCGCGAGGAGGGCCAAGGGCAGCACCACATGACGAGACGGAGTCATACGAGTAGCTTAAGAGAAAGCGATTTTAGCAGAGATGGGCGGGACCGGCGCAAAACGGGTGAATGTAAACGATACCGGCGGTACGCGCACTTCCAGCAGACCGACGGGGGCGGCGGCCGCGGCGCGAGAAGAATTCAAAGGTGTAATACGCAGCATGGCATGGACACCGGAGGGCGCTCTGGATATAATCGAGCCCGATGAAGGGAATGCTGCGCTCTGGGTTGGGGTTCCTGTGTGGAGTATTGCTGGCTCAGCCGTCCGCTCCACGGAGCGAGAAGAAGGTTGCGCTGATCATCGGCAACGACGCGTATCAGTACGTAACGCCCTTGAAGACGGCGGCTAACGACGCTCGTTCGGTGCAGGCGATGTTGCAGGGCCGGTACGGTTTCGAAACCACGCTCCTGATCAACGCGACGCGGTCGCAGATTGTTTCGGCGCTGAACGCCTACCGGAGAGATCTGGGAGCCGATTCCTCCCTGCTGATTTATTATGCGGGCCACGGTTACTACGACCAGAAGGTGGACAAGGCTTACTGGTGGCCGGTGGATGCCCAGAACAACGACAACACTAACTGGATCAGCGCGTCTGACATCACGGGCAACATCAAGGGCACGGCATCGCGTCACGTGCTGATCGTGTCGGACAGCTGTTATTCGGGCACACTTCGAGGCGTGACGGTTCCTCAAAACCTGAATGGGCTGAACTCGGACCGCGCGCGCACGCTTCAGCGGCTGGAGCAGCGGCCGTCTCGCGAGCTGATGGCGAGCGGCGGAAACGAACCGGTTTCCGACAGCGGGGCGGACGGCCATTCGGTCTTCGCGGGCGCCTTCCTGCGGGCGCTCGAGCGCATGCCGGCGGCGCAATTTGCGGCCCACGAACTGTTTGATGAAGTGCGAACTTTCGTTGCCGGCAATTCGGCGCAGCTCCCGCAGTTCGACCCGCTGAGAGACTCCGGGGACGATGGCGGGTCGTTTGTGTTCAGCCGGGCGGGAGGAGTTGTTCCGGTGGTGCGTCCGGCGCCAGGAAACGGGCGGGGAGATGCGGGTCCTCCGCCGGCGCCGAAGCCGCCGGTGGACACTCACAAGTATCTGCCGAAGGACCCGCTACCGCCGCCACCCGAGCCCGGCTACGAGCCTGTGAGCATGCCCCACACGACGCTGTTGATGCTCCGCGATAACCCAAAGTTTCTCACTGACGAGGTCGCACTGAAAATTGCCGTACAACAGGTGGCAGTAGAGCAGAGCATGTGGACCTTCATCGCCGAGGCTCTCAGGATCAATCCGCGGGAGCCGCAGTTCACTTATGAGTGGCAGACGCTCATCGATCAAAAACCCGACTTCGCGCGCGGCCCGCTGGTGGATGTTTTCAATAAGGCTGACGCGGACTGGTCCTTTTTGAAGAACGAAAAGGGTTGGAATGGGCAGACGGATTCGATTGTCGACGTGTTCATGTTCGCGCGCAACCAGGTGATGGGGGAAGACGGCAAGCCGAAGGACAACGCGTTTACCGCCCAGCGGCTGAAACAAGTGGCCAGAAAGCACCTGGAAGCGGCGGTGGCCAAAGCGCCGTCGAAGCTTTGGTTTATGGTCAAACTGCCCCACGCCGACTACGACTTCAACTCCTCCGCCATGCGGTTCAGGAAAGATCAAAACACCTTTGAAGATTCCATCGATCTGCTGGACCTGGTGGCGTCACCCGTCTTCGAGCCCGCGCCGGCCCCGGGCATGAACACAGCCGCACTTCCGGCCGCCGCCAGGACGACCGCCAACTACCAGTGGTGGTCCGGCGGCCACCTGATGATGCCGGATAACGAGCCGACGGTCAAACCGGGCTCCGTCTTTAAGACGGCAGAAGGGCTGGCACTTTTTTCGCCGGCGGCGGGTTGGCGAGACAATTTCACACGGCTGGCCCGGATTGCTCCGGTGGATCTGCACGTTCTGGCACTCGACCGGCAGTTGCGGTTGGGGTCGATTCCGATGGATGCGGGCAAGGCAGAGACGCTGCACCCGCTGATGTCGGCGTTGATGCGGGCGCAGGTATTCATTGATGTAGAGCGTGGGCTACCGATGCCGATGACGATTTCGTCAGGGACGATGCCGGTTGCCGATTTGTTCGCGCGCGTGGCGAAGATCAAGATCGTCGATTACCTTGGCGAGGTGGTGGCCACGCTGGAGCCTAAGTCACTGCCGTTGCCGGGCGCGAAGTGAGAAGAAATCGCACGTGGGGTTGTGGGGCGGACCCCCTGGTCCGCGGCCGACGCCCCCGTCGGCCTGCTCGCGTCTTGCAAGCTGCTGATACCGTCGCTCGGGCAGCGGGACGAGGGCGTCCCGCGCGGACCAGGGGGTCCGCCCCACAGTTATTCACGGCTTCCTGTGCTACTGGAAGTTGACGGCGGTGGTGTTGGCGCCGCACACCAACACGCCCACGCGCTCACCGGGCTGGGGCTGATAGCGGCGCGACAGGACGGCGGCAAAAGCCGCGGCGCCGCCGGGTTCCGCGACGATGCGCAATACGTTCCACAAGGCCTGTTGTGCGGCTGCGATGGCTTCGTCGGTGACCAGCGCCACGCGGCTGACGTGAGCTTGCGCGATGGGGAACATGATGTGGCCGACGCTGCGCGGCGCCAGGGAATCGGCGGCGATGCCGCCGGCGGGAGCGTCGACCGGACGCCCGGCTTCGAGAGCCATGAACAGCGTGGGCGCGGCTTCCGGTTCCACACCGACGACCTTGGCGCGGCTGCCGTACCAGGCGGCGATGCCGCCGATCAAGCCACCACCGCCGCAGGCTACCAGGACGGAATCGAGCTCGGGATTCTGCTGCTCGAATTCCAGGCCGACGGTTCCCTGCCCCAGAAGCGTTTCCACCTGTTCGTAGGCGTGGATGGGCATGGCGCCGGATTGAGCAGCCCACTGTTCGCTGGCGGCGAGCGAATCGGCGTAGCGCTCGCCGGTGACTACGAGCGAAGCGCCGTAGCCGCGGATGCGCTCCATCTTGGCAGGAGACGCCACGGAGGGCACGAAGATGCGCGCGGGTTTGCGGAGGCGCATGGCGGCGTAAGCCACGGCCGCGCCGTGATTGCCGCCGGATGCCGCGACCACGCCGGCGGGCGGAACTTCGCGCCGCAGCAGATTGGTGAAAGCGCCGCGCGCTTTGAAAGAGCCGCTGTGCTGGAGGAACTCGAGCTTGAGCGAGAGGCCGACGCCGGGGAGGCCGAAATCGGCGCCATCCACTTCAACGACGGGAGTGCGGCGAATGTAGGGGCGGATGAGCGACTCGGTTTCGGCGATGCTGCCGCGGTCGATGGTCATTGGCCCAAGGCCTGGTCGAGATCGGCGATGATGTCGCCGGCGTCTTCAATGCCGACCGATACGCGCAGCAGATTATCGCGGATGCCCATGCGTTCGCGGTGCTTGGGCGAGATTTCGCGGTGCGAGCTCATGGTGGGGTAGAGGATCATGGTGTGGACATCGCCCAGCGAAGTGGCGCGCACGATCAGTTGGAGGGCGTCCATCAAGCGGAAGATCTCTTCCCTGCCCGCGCCGCGGATTTCGAAGCTGACCATGGCGCCGGTAAGACCCGGCGAAAAGAGGCGGCGGATGGCGGCGGCGTCAGGATGCGCGGGATCGCCGGTAAAATAAACGCGCTCGATGCGGGGATGGGCGGCGAGCCAGGCAGCCACGCGGGCGGCGTTGGCGCACTGGCGCTCCATACGCAAGGGAAAAGTCTTGATGCCGCGCATGGTGAGATAACTCTCGAAGGGGCCGAGAACCGGGCCGATGGTGCGCGAGAGAGCGCGGAGCGCATCGAGGTGTTCCCGGTCCGTGACAACGATTCCGCCGAGGACGTCGCCATGGCCGGCCAGGTACTTGGTGACGCTGTGCACGCTGAAATGCGCGCCGAGCGAGAGCGGGCGGCAGAGCAAGGGCGAAGCGAAGGTGTTGTCGACCACCAGGGCCGCACCGGCATCGCGGGCGATTTCGGCGATGCGGTCGAGCGAGGCCACGCGCAGCAGCGGATTCGAAATGGTTTCCATATAGACGCAGCCGGGCCGGGCTTCGGAGACGGCGACGCGGAAATCATCGAGCTGGCACACGTCGGAGAAGCGTACGTCAACCCCGGCCGGCTGGAGCACGTTCATGAGCAGACTGACGCTGGCGCCATAAAGGGCATTGGCGGCCACGATGGATTTGCGGCGGTCGGCCAGGGCGGTCGCAATGGCGAGGTGAATGGCGGACATGCCGGAAGCGCAGGCCAGCGCGCCGGCGCCGTCTTCAAGCGAGTTGACCAATTCTTCGAGCGCGGCGGTGGATGGGTTGTCGTAGCGGGTGTAGCAGTAGCCCTGTTCCTGCTGGCCGAAGATGCGGTCGAGCTGTGCGGTGGATTCGTAGAAGTAACTGGTAGCGGTATGAATGGGAGTGGTAACGGGCGTGTGGGGGCCGGGTTTCTTGCGGTCGCCGGCGTGAACGGCTTTGGTGTGGATGTCCATTTTGATGTCCAGCCGCTATTTCCTTTTCCAGCGAATGCCGGCCTTGGTGTCTTCGAGAATGACGCCCCGATCGAGGAGCTCCTGGCGGATCTGGTCGGCGCGCGCAAAGTTCCTGGCCTTTTTTGCGGCGGAGCGCTCTTCGATAAGCGAGTCGACCTGGGCGTCGGCAAGCTGGCCGGCCTGGGCGGTGGGCCGCAGCACGTCGAAGATGGAATCGAAGGCGGCGAGAACGCCGAGCGCGGCGGCGACGTTCGAGGCGCGGAACTCGCCGGCATCCATGGCGCTGTTGGCGTCGCGCACGTATTCGAAGACGGCAGCCAGGGCTTCGGCGGTGTTGAGATCGTCGTCGAGGCTGTCGTGGAAAGCCTGGAGCGCGGCGGCGGCGCGGGCATCCAACGGTTGGTTGAGACCTTCGGGATAGCGGTCGGTTTCCAGGCGCAGCTTGAAATTGCGGAGGCGGTCGATGGCGGTGGCCGCGGACTTCAAGCCGTCAAACGTGAAGTTCAGCGACTTGCGATAGGGCACGGAGGCGAGCAGATAACGGATGACCTCGGGGTGGTAGCCGCGGCCGACGATGTCGCGCAGGGTGTAATAATTGCCGAGCGACTTGGACATCTTCTGGCCTTCCACCATGAGGAACTCGGCGTGCAGCCAGAAGCGCGAGAAGGGCTTGCCGGTGAGGGATTCGGATTGGGCGATTTCGTTTTCGTGGTGCGGGAAGATCAGGTCGACGCCGCCGGCGTGGATGTCGAGGGTTTCGCCGAGATACTTGATGGCCATGACGGAGCATTCGATGTGCCAGCCGGGACGGCCGGGACCGATGGAAGTCTCCCAAAACGTTTCGCCTTCCTTGGGAGCTTTCCAGAGGGCGAAATCGCGGGCGTCGGATTTTTCGTACGTGTCGACGTCGACGCGGGCGCCGGCGATGTTGCCGCTGAAATCGTTGTGGGAGAGTTTGCCGTAACCGGGGAAGGTCGAGATCTTGAAATAGACGCTGCCGTCGGCGGCATAGGTGTGGCTGGTGGAGGCGAGGCGGGCGATGGCGGCCGCCATGTCGTCGATGTGTGCGGTGGCGGGCACGAGGCGCTCGGGACGCTCCAGGCGCAGTTGGGCGCAATCGTCGAGAAAGGCCTGGGTATAGACGGCGGTGTACTCGGCCAACGACTTGTGCCGGGCGGCGGCGTTGTGGATGATTCGGTCGTCGACGTCGGTGATGTTCATCACGTGGTCGAGCTTGAATCCATTGACGCGCAGGCATTTTCGCAGGATGTCGATGAAGGTGAAGGTGCGGAAGTTGCCGATGTGGGCGAAGTCGTAGACGGTGGGGCCGCAGGTGTACATGCGGACGGTGTTGTCACGCGACGGAGAGAATTCTTCGACTTGCTGGGACAACGTGTTATGTAAGCGGAGCGCCATAGGAAGGGGGATTTTTCATGGTAGCAGACGCGCAGGAAAGGCCGCTCGCCGGGAAGCTGTGAAAGAAACGCTGAGATCGCCGGGTTGACAGACGAAAGCGTCTGTCCCACTTTGGTGCGCAGGGACCTGGGCCTTTGTGGGGCAGGCTCTTTCGCCTGGCAACCGAAGCGTCGACACGAGTGTCGACGCGGCACGCACGAGTGCGTGCGCCACGGGGCCACGACATCTTCTGGGCTGTTGTACCATAGGGAGTTACTGCATGAAGGCCTTATTGGATGCGGTCCAGCCGGGGGACAAGGATTGGGAGTTAGTCCAATCCATCGATCCAGCCCGGCTTCCCGCGCACATCGCGATCATCATGGATGGCAACGGCCGCTGGGCCGGCCAACGGCGCTTGCCGCGCGTGGCGGGACACCAGGCGGGCATCGGGCCGGTGCGCTCCACGGTGGAGACGTGCGCCCGGCTGGGCGTCAAGGTCCTGACGCTGTACGCGTTTTCGGTGGAGAACTGGAAGCGGCCGCGCGCGGAAGTGGAAACGCTGTGGCGGCTGCTGCGCTACTACCTGAAGCAGGAACTGCCCGAATTGCAGAAGAACGACATCCGGCTGCAAGCCATCGGCCGGCTGGACGCGCTGCCGCCGCAGGTGCGCCGCGAGCTGGATTCGGGCGTGGAGGCCACCAGCGCCAACCGCGGGCTGCTGGTGAACCTGGCGATCAATTACGGGGGCCGCGCGGAGATCGTGGATGCGGTGAACGCCATTCTGGACATGGCGCGGCTGGACGGCAGCATCTCTTCCCTGAAGATCGACGAGGATTCGATTGCGACGAGCCTCTACACGGCGTCGTGCCCGGACCCGGATCTGTTGATTCGCACGTCGGGTGAAATGCGGATCAGCAATTTTCTGCTGTGGCAGATCGCGTACGCGGAGCTGTACGTCACCGAGACGTTGTGGCCGGATTTCACGCGCGCGGACCTGCTGCAGGCGGTGCTGGAATACCAGAAGCGCGACCGCCGGTACGGCGGTTTGAGCGGCGGGGCGGAGAGACGCCCGGCGGACGGCGCGGCGAGCGCCGATGAAAACCTGATCGAAGCGCTCCGCTCGTCATGAAGCGGATTCTCACGGCCCTGGTGCTGATCCCGATCGTCGTCTACACGGTTCTGTGGGCGGACTACTGGGTGTTTGTAGCGGTTCTGGCGGCGGTTGCGCTGCTATGCTACCGGGAATACGATGTGGTGGCGGCGGGCTATGGCTTCGGCGCGCCGGGACTGATGGGCTATGGCGCGGGCCTCCTGCTGCTGGTGTGGCAGGGAGACTCGTGGCCGGTGGTGACGCTGATCGCGATGGTGGCGCTGGTGGCGGCCCTGCGCGCCGAGGACCCGGCCAAGGGCCTGCCGCGCGCGGCGCTGTTGCTGACCGGCGTGATCTATATCTTCGGCGGCTGGAAAGCGGCCATGCCGCTGCACCGCGAGAATCCGCACTGGCTGATGTTCGCGCTGCTGCTGAATTGGATGGGCGACACCGGAGCATACTACGTAGGCCGGTTCCTGGGGCGCCACAAGCTGGCGCCGCGGGTGAGCCCGCAAAAATCCTGGGAAGGGGCGGTAGCGTCGTTGGTGTTCTCGGTGGCGGTGGGCTGGGCCTACCTGGTGTACTTCATCCCGTCGGTGCCAGTGCCGGAAGCGATTGCGCTGAGCGTGGTAGGGAACCTGGCGGGACAGCTCGGGGACCTGGCGGAATCGGCCATGAAGCGCGGCGCGAGCGTGAAGGACAGCAGCGCGATCTTGCCGGGGCACGGGGGATTTCTCGACCGCGTGGACGGCACGCTATTCACGCTGCCGGTGCTTTACATTTGTTTGAAGCTGGTCGAGTAGCGGCGAGGCGGATGCGCCAGCCGCGAAGCTTGTGCCACCATTAGAAAAGTGCCACTGCTCGCTTACTTAGACGCATTTTCGGGGATCAGCGGCGACATGCTGGTGGGCGCGCTGGCAGATGCCGGCGCGGATGCCGCGGCGATCGCGGAGGCCATCCGCTCGCTTGAAATCGGGGCTACGGTTTCGTTTGAAAAGGTTCAGCGATGCGGAATCGGCGCGACGCGCTACCACGTGGAAGCGGGCGAACAGCGCGCCCATCGCCACCTCGCGCACATTATCAAGATCATCGAGAAGGCGGGACTTCCGGCGCGGGCCGCGCGGAGCGCCGTCGCGATTTTTCAGAGGCTGGGAGAAGCGGAAGCGGCGGTCCACCAGATGCCGATTGAAAAGGTGCATTTCCACGAAGTGGGCGCGGCCGATTCGATTGCGGATATCGTGGGCGCGTCGGTCGGATTCGAACTGCTGGACGTCGACCGCATTGTCTGCTCGCCGATCAACGTGGGAAGCGGAACGGTAAGCACCGAACATGGCGTTCTGCCGGTGCCTGCACCCGCAACGGCGCGCCTGCTGACCGGAGTCCCGGTTTATTCGCGCGGGCCTGCGGCGGAGCTGGCGACGCCAACGGGCGCGGCGGTGGCTGTGACACTGGCGGAACGGTTCGGCGCGCTGCCGCCCATGAGGCTGGCGTTGACCGGCTATGGAGCGGGCTCGCACGATTTCCCAGGACAGGCCAACGTGCTGCGCGTGATGCTGGGCGAACCGGCGACGGCTGATGAAGCGCTGGAAGTGACGGTGATCGAGGCCCACATCGACGACCTCAACCCGCAGGTGCTGGCTTATGCCGCCGAACGGCTGGTGGAAGCGGGAGCGCTCGATGTGTCGCTCCAGCCCATCGTCATGAAGAAAGGCCGGCCCGGCAATCTGCTGCGCGTGGTGGCGCGGCGGGAAGACCGCGAGGCGCTGGCGCAGATGGTCTTCGCCGAAACCTCCACGCTGGGGCTGCGCATGTATGCCGCGGAGCGCCGCGTGCAGGCGCGCCGATTCGAGGAAGTGGAGACAAAATACGGCAAAGTAAGGATGAAAATTGGCGGCGAGGGAACTTATGCGCCGGAGTACGAAGACTGCCGGCGGCTGGCGCTCAAAACCGGCGCGGCGCTGAAAGAAGTAATCGCGGAAGCGAATTACGCATATCAGAAGCAATCCAAATGAAATACTATCTGACGACACCGATTTACTATGTGAATGCCGCGCCGCACATCGGTCACGCCTATACCACGATCGTGGCCGACCTGCTGAAACGCTTCAAGCGGATGGAAGGCTATGATCCCGTGGTGCTGACCACCGGCTCCGACGAGCACGGCGTGAATGTGGAGCGCTCCGCCGAGCGGGCCGGCAAGACGCCGAAAGAGTTTTGCGACGCTATCGCCGCGGAGTTCGAGCGGCAGTGGAAGATGTTGGGCTTGCAGATCGACCATTTTCAGCGAACCACCAGCCTGCAGCACGCGCGCGTAGTGAACGAACTGTTCAAACGCTGCCGCGACAACCCGGAGGGAATCATCTACAAAGGCGCCTACACCGGCCAGTATTGTATCTTCGACAACTTATATGTGAACGACGCCAAGCCCGGCGATCCCTGCCCCGATTGCGGACGACCCACCGAGACCATCACGGAAGAGAATTTCTTTTTCAAGCTATCGGCGTTCAAGGAGAAGCTGCTGGCGCTTTACGAAAGCAATCCGGGCTTTATCCAGCCGGAAACGCGGCGCAACGAAGTGATCTCCTTCGTGAAGGCCGGGTTGAAGGACTTATCCATCACCCGCACCAATATCAAGTGGGGCATTCCGGTGGAAGGCGAGGCGCCGCACGTGTTCTATGTGTGGTTCGACGCGCTGACCGCATACATGAGCGCGGTGGAAGGCGAAGGACAGTGGCCGGCGGATCTACATTTGATCGGCAAGGAAATTGTGCGCTTTCACGCGATCTACTGGCCGGCGTTTCTGATGGCGGCCGGCCTCGAGCTGCCCAAGCAGATTTTCGCGCACGGCTGGCTGCTGTTCGAGAACGACAAGATGAGCAAGTCGCGCGGCAACATCGTGCGCGCCGAACCGATCAAAGAAGTGATGGGATCCGACGCGCTGCGCTATTTCCTGCTGCGCGAAGTGGTGTTCGGGCAGGATGGCAGCTTCAGCTACGATGCGCTGGTGGGCCGTTACAATTCGGACCTGGCGAACGGGCTGGGCAATCTGGCGAGCCGAACGCTGACGATGATCAAGCAGTATCGGCAGGGGGTGATGCCGGACGGCCGCGACCCCGACATCGCCGCACTGGCCTATCAAACCATCGACGCGGTGCGCGATTCCTTCGGCCGGTTCGAATTTTCCAAGGGCCTGGAGGCGATCTGGGGCCTGATCTCGGCCGTGGACAAATACATAGTGGAGCATGCGCCATGGAAGCTGGCGCACGCCACCGATAACCGGTATGCGGCCCAGGAACTCGACACCACGCTGTACAGCGCGGCGGAGGCGCTCAGGATTGTCACCGCGCTGGTCTCGCCGGTGCTGCCGCAATCGGCGGAAAAGATCTGGGCACAGCTCGGCATGGAGGAGCCTATCGGCGCGTTGCGCTTCGAGGCCCTCGAATGGGGCGGCCTGACGCCGGGCCAGCGGATTGGCGAAATCGCCGCCGTTTTCCCGCGCATCGAGGCGAAAGATGCCATCGCGAAAATGCGGGCGCTGGAAGAAAAGGTGACGGCGGAACAGCAGGTGCTGATGGGCAAGAAGCCCGAAGAAGCGCCGGCGGCGGAAGCTTCGCCCAAGATTGCGATCGACGACTTTCTGAAGGCGGATCTGCGGGTCGGGCTGGTGCTGACCGCCGAACCGGTGAAGGGCTCGACCAAGTTGATGCACATGACGGTCGATGTCGGAGAGCCCGAGCCGCGCACGATTGTGGCGGGCATCGCGGAGGCTTACACGGCCGCGGACCTGGTGAATCGCAAAGTCGTGATTGTCGCCAACCTGCAGCCGCGCAAGCTGAAGGGGATTGAATCGAACGGGATGATTGTGGCGGCTTCCGTAAATGACGGGAGGCCGGTGCTGGCGGGCTTCCACGAAGACATCCCGGTGGGAGCGCGGCTCAAGTGAGGCTGGTGGACTCGCACGTCCACCTGGACGATTCGAAGTTCGACGAAGACCGCGAGCAGACCATTGAGCGCGCGCTGGCGGTGGGCGTCGAGTGCATGATGGCGATCGGGACCGGCAGCGGGCCGCCGGATCTGGAGGCCGGCATAAGGCTGGCGGAGCGGTTTGCGGCGATTTACGCGACCGTGGGCGTGCATCCGCACGACGCATCGAAGGCCGGGCCCGAAACTTTCGCGCGGCTGGGCGAGCTGGCGGCGCATCCGAGGGTACTGGCGGTCGGCGAGATCGGGCTCGACTATCACTACGACTTTTCGCCACGCGATGTGCAGCGGACGGTGTTCGAGCGGCAACTGGAGATTGCGGCTGCGGCCGGCAAACCGATTGTGATTCACACGCGCGAGGCTTGGGACGATACGCTCGACACGTTGCGCAGCCGGTGGAAGGGCGGAGGCATCATGCACTGCTTTACGGGCGACGCGGCGCAGGCGCGGCAGGCGCTCGACCTGGGATTCCACCTGAGCTTTGGCGGGGTGGTGACGTTTCCCAAGGCGGAGGCGGTTCGCGAAGCGGCGCGCATGACGCCCGGTGACCGGATGCTGGTGGAGACGGATTGCCCGTACCTGGCGCCGGTCCCGCATCGCGGCAAGCGCAATGAGCCGGCGTTCGTAGTGGAAACGGTGCGGCGGCTGGCCGAGGTGCGCAACCGCACGCCGGAAGAAATTGCCGAGCTGACCACCCGCAACTTTGAGGGGCTGTGTTTGCGGGGCAGGACCGCTAGCAGGTAAACTAGTTAACTTACATGAATTTGAGCAAGCTCGGGCAGGCCCTTACAGCGCGCGAGATTTTCGACCTGATCCAGGACGAGCTGGAGCAGGTCGAGAAGAAGATCACCGCCGAATCGGTGGCGTCGGTGGATGCCGTCACCGCGATTGGGCAGTACCTGCAATCGAGCGGCGGAAAGCGGCTGCGGCCCGCGCTGCTGCTGTTGGCCGCCAAAATGACCAGCCCGGATGGAAACGGAAGCGCGTCGGCGATCGAGCTGGGAGCGGTGGTGGAGTTGATCCACGCCGCGACGTTAGTGCACGACGATGTCATCGACGTCGCCGAAACGCGGCGCGGGCGGCCATCCACGAACGTCAAATGGGGCAATCACACGTGCGTGCTGGCGGGCGACTGGCTCTACATGCAGGCCTTTCAGATGGCGCTGCGCGAACAGAACTTCCAGATCCTGGAGCTGCTGATCTCGCTCACCCAGATGATGGTGGAAGGCGAATTGATCCAGTTGGAACGGATTGGGCGGATCGATGTAGGCGAAGCCGATTGCATGGAATTAGTGGACCGCAAGACGGCCTGCCTGTTTTCGGTGTGCGCGCGGCTGGGCGCGGTGGCGAGCCACGCCGACGGGCACACGCAGGAGCGGCTGGGCGAGTACGCCTGGAATCTGGGCATGGCTTTCCAGTTGGTGGATGACGTGCTGGATTTCACGGCCCGCGAAAAGACGCTGGGCAAGCCGGTGGGCGGCGATCTGCGCGAAGGCAAAGTCACGCTGCCGCTGGTGTATGCACTGGACGTCTCGACGGCCGGCGAACGCGCGCTGGTGGAGACGATTCTGCGGCAGCGCAATTACGACGAAGTGCCTTTCTCGCGCATTCTGGGGCTGCTCGAGAAATACCACAGCATCGAGCGGGTGAAAGAGCGCGCCCAGGCCTTCACCGACAAGGCGCGCCAGATCATCTCGCAGTTCCCCGAGTCGCCTTACCAGCGCGCGCTGCTCTCAGTGACGGAGCTGATCACGGAACGCGATCACTAGGGGCGAGTGATCCGATACTAGAGGCCTCCGATCCCTTACGGTCGCGGCTCCGATCAGAGCCGCGCGCGTCAGGAGGCGGCCTGGCAATACGTGAACGAACTTCTGAAACGGCGCACTAAGGTGAAGACCGAAGCCTCGCGGCGGCAACACCGCGCGATGGAGCAACACCTCGACGACCTGCTTTGCGCGATCGAAGCTAACACCCACTTTCTGGAGAGCTTCCGCAAAGCCCACAAGCTTGCCGCGGAACATTACCGCGCGGAAGAAGAACTCCTGCGGGAAATCGCGCGGCACGGGGCGGCGCTGGCGAAAAAAATGGCGGCGCAACATGCCGAGGCTCTGGAGATGGCGGCAGCCCTGGAAGAGGCCGTGGCAGCCGGCCAGGCGGGTGATGCGTTGCGCCTGGCGAGGCGCTTTCACGCCATCGCGCAGCACAACATCATCGAGGAAGAACGCGACGTCTTTCCGCTGGCGGAGCAGTGGGACGCGTCAGGAGGCGGCTTCGGCCACGGTGGGGTATAGAGACAGGAGTTGGTCCACGCCGGTCATCTGAAACAGGCGGAGGACGCGGGCATTGGCGCCGGCTACTCGCATGTCGCCGGCAGCCTTCTTGATGTGAGTGAGACAGGCGACCACGGCGCCGATGCCGGCGCTATCGGCGTAGTCGAGCGCCGAAGCGTCGAAGATGAATTTTTTCTGGCCCTGTGTGAGTAGTTCATTGACCACCGCTTCCAACCGTTCCACGTCGCGGCCCAGGGTCAGCCTGCCGGTCACCGTGACCAGGGCGGCGCCACCGTCCATCTGTTTTGTCTCAACGGGCATGGCTACAGCATACTACAGCAAGGGAGCGTCGCTCCTTGTCCGAGTGCCGGGAACCTCGTAATCTGGAGTTGGCAGCCAAGAAATGAACGTGATCCTTTACGGCGCGACGGGCATGGTGGGGCAAGGCGTCTTGCGCGAATGTCTGCTCGATCCGGAAGTGCGCGGCGTCCTTTCGATCGGACGCAGCGCGACCGGGCAGCACCACCAGAAGCTGCGCGAACTCGTGCACAAGGACCTCTTGAATTATTCCGCGATTGAAAACCAGCTATCGGGTTTCGACGCGTGCTTTTTCTGCCTGGGCGTCAGCTCCGCAGGCATGAGCGAGGAGAATTACAGGAAAGTGACATACAACATTACCATGGCGGCAGCCGAAACGTTGGCGAAACTGAATCCCGGGATGACCTTCATCTATGTATCGGGTATGGGCACCGACAGCACCGGGCGCGGCCGCATGATGTGGGCGCGGGTGAAGGGCCAGACGGAGAATGCCCTGCTCCGGCTGCCATTCAAAGCGGTCTATCTGTTCCGTCCCGGGTTCATTGTGCCGCAGCACGGGGTCCGGTCGAAGACCGGGCTTTATCAGGCGTTCTACACGGTATTGGGACCGTTGATGCCCTGGTTGCTCAAGATCGCCCCAAAGTACGGGACATCCACGGAGCAGGTGGGGCGCGCGATGCTCAAGCTGGCCAAACACGGCGGACCGAAAGCGGTCTTCGAGAACGCGGATATCAACTTCGTCTGAAGGGGGCGGGCCCCTGGGCAGACCCCTGGTCCGCGGCCAACGGCCCCGTCGGCCTGCTTGCGCTTTGCGGGATGCCGTTATGGTTGTTCCGGCAGCGGGACGAGGGCGTCCCGCGCAGACCAGGGGGTCTGCCCCACAATTATGCCGAATCCCCGCTGCCCCGCCAAGCGGCGCTTTTCGTCATTTGCGGGCCTCTATAGGACGAATGAGCCGTTTTTGAACCGGATCCTGCGTATATCGGTGTGGGAACGTTCAGACCCCTGGCGTTCCGCAGCGTGGGTAGTCCCCGCGCACGCAGCCATTGGCGGTGGAATTCGGCCAGCAGCTCGGAGGCGCTGGCCTATTCCATCCGCCATGGACTGGCCGGCCGCAAGCATTACTTCCCCGGCGCATTCAAAGGAGCGCCGTCGCGAAGTTCATCCGTGGCGCGCCGAACTACCAGGTCGCCGGCCTTCAAGTTTCCCAGCACCTCCACCAGGTCGCCTTCGACCGCTCCCTTGCGGACATCTACCCATTGCGCGCGGCCGTTCTGGTTGCGCACCACGAAGGTGCGCTCGGTAGTGGTCACCACGCTGGTCCTGGGAACATAGAGCGCAGGGCGAGTGCGCCGCACCGGCCATTTCACCGTCGGATACATGCCGGGAGCGAGCGTTCCATCCGGGTTGGCGACATCCAACTCAACCGCCATGGTGCGAGTCTTCGGGTCCAGCGCCTGCGCCAATCGCACCACGGTTCCCGAGTAAGTCCGCTCCGGCTGCGCGGGAACGCTGAAGCTCACTTTACTGCCGGTGACGATTCCGCCGGTATCTTCTTCCGGAACGGCCACGACGAGCCGCAGGCGCGAGACCTGCTGCAGCACCAGCAGCACGGGATCGACGCCGGGCCCCACCAGCGCGCCCGGATGAACCAGCCGGTCTGTCACCACACCGGCAAATGGCGCCGTGATCTTCAGGTAGGTTTCCAGATCGCGAAGCGTCCGGACCCTTGCGGCGGCTACCTGGATGGCCTGCTTGCGGGAATCGACCAGCGCCCTGGAGGCATCCACCTGCTTTTCCGCCTGGATCAACTCATTGCCGGCGACGGTTCCCGGGGTTTGAGCGGCTATTTTCAGGTGGTCGTAAATACTCTGCGCGCCGGCGAGTTGCGCTTCCGCCTGGAGAAGATCGGCGTCCGCTACCTGGACCTTCAATTGGGCCTCGCCGATCTGCGCGGCCATCTCCGGGGCACTTAGCTCGGCGAGTAAGTCTCCCTGCTGGACGACGCTGCCACGGTCCACCAGCATGCGCTCGACATAGCCAGTCACCTTGGCGTGAAGCGACACGCTAAGGAACGGGGCAATCTCGCCCGGTAAGTCGATCGACCGCGATACCGACTTAGCAACCACGGGGGCGAAATCGGTGGATTGCGTCCAGGCCGGGGGGGCACAGATCAGCAAGGCCATCACAACTAACCTGGCGAAGCTTCGCACCCATAGTGGGGCGGATGCCCCCGTCCGCAGCCGGCCAACCGGCCGGCCTGTCGCGAGGGGTAAGCATTTGATTCTTCCAGCGAACAGCGGGTCCAGGGGGACCCGCGCAGACCTGGGGGTCTGCCCCACAGAGCGGCGGACGCGCAACCAATGTGAGATAACGCCAAGCGTCGACACGAGTGTCGACGCGGCACGCACGAGTGCGTGCGCCACAAAAGCAAGAGAGCTCTTATTTTGCGTCATAGTATCGGCTCGTGGAATCCATCGGGTTGAGAGATGGCGACGTCACGGATGCTCTGCCTTGCAGGATCGCGTAGATCGACGGCAGAATCGTCAGCGTCGCGAAGGTCGACAGAATCAGGCCGCCGATCACCGCACGGCCCAGCGGCGCGGCTTGCGATCCGCCTTCGCCGAATCCGATGGCCATCGGCGCCATGCCGAAGATCATCGCCGCCGCCGTCATGAGGATGGCGCGCAGGCGGCTGCTGGCGCCTTCCCGCGCGGCTTCCAGCAGCGGCCTGCCTTCATGCCGGAATCGCTCGGCAAAGGTAACCAGCAGAATCGAGTTTGCCACCGAGATGCCAACCGCCATAATCGCCCCCATGAAGGATTGAATATTCAAGGTCGTCCCCGTCAACTTTAATATAAGGAGGACGCCGCAGAGGACCGCCGGCACGGTCAGCACGATGGCCAACGCCAGCCGCATGGATTGGAAATTCGCCGCCAGCAGCAGGAAGATGGCGGCAATGGCCAGCAGCAAGCCAATTCGCAGACCGGAGATGGTCTGTTCGAGCGGCGGAATCTGCCCCCGGTATTTCACGCTGATGCCTCGCGGCGGCGTGCCCGCCCTAGCCACCGCGGCCTTCAACCGGGGCACCGCGTCACCTAGCGTAATGCCGCTAAGGTTGGCGGTGAGACTGACGACCCGCTGGCCATTGGTGCGCTCGATCAGTCCCGGCATAGTTCCCAGCTTCAGGTCTGCGATGTTACTAAGTTCGGTGTCCATGCGGGCGCTCTGCATAACCGGGAGCTCACCCATGCCTTTCACGCTTTGCAAGCGATTCTGCGGCAGTTCCACCTGGATCTGGAAGGCATTGCCGGAAGTTGGATCGCGCCAGTAATTGGGCTGGGTGAAACGGGAGGACGAAGTAGCCGGGACGATGGACCGGGTCACATCGGCCATAGTCAAGCCGAACTGGCCGGCGCGGTCCCGATCGACCGTGATATCGAGAGTCGGGTAATTCACTTCCTGGGCGAATTGCAGATCCCGCAAGAACGGTAACTTGGCGGTTTCGGTCCTGACTTTCTGCGCAAAAGCGTAATCGTCTTGCAGGTTAGTTCCCTGCACCGCCACTTCGATGGGCGTGGGGGAACCGAAGCCCATCACCTGGCTGACGATATCGCCTGCTTCGAAAGAAAACCGGCAGGTTGGCAATTCGCGATCGAGAGAGGCGCGCAAACGCTCGCGCAGGGCTTCGCCTCTGGGCATGGCAGGTTTCACTGCCACTTGAATCACCGCTTCCTGCGGTCCGCTGGTGAACAGGTGAATCAGGTCCACCGGATAGCTGGAGGGCACTACGCCCACAAAGTCGCTGGTGATGAGCAGGTTCTCCTTTCCCACTTCGCGGCCAATCACATCCAGCGCGCGAAGCACCAGGCGCTCGGTTTCCTCCACGCGCGTTCCTGCCGGAGCCCGCATGCGCAGCCGCAGCAGGGGCGCGTCGGCGTCGGGAAAGATCTCGGTCCCGATGCGCGGCAGCAGGATGTACACGAGTCCAACGGCGCTCGCCAGATAAATCAGCGTCACGGGCCAGCGGAGCCGAAGCACCAGGCGCAAGTATCCCGAATAGAAAGCGCGCAGCCGTCCAAAAAGCCCCTCGTTCTCTTCGCCGCGATGGGCGGTCCGCATGAGCCAGGTGGCGAAGACCGGGACCAGGCTGCTCGAGAGCAGGTACGAGGCAATCATCGCGAATCCAACGGCCAGCGACAACGGGACGAACAGTTGCCGGCTCACACCCGCCATAAAGAAGGACGGAACGAACACGGCCAGAATGCAAGCCATGGAGAGCAGCCGGGCCATGGCGGTCCGGCTGCACGCTTCCACCACCGCGCGCGCCCGCGAAACGCCCGGCAGCATCTGGGTGTGAATGTTCTCGATCTCGACGGTCGCCTCATCCACCAGCACGCCCACCGCCAGCGCCAGGCCGCCGAGCGTCATGATGTTGATGGTCTGGCCCGTGCCCCAGAGCAAAATTACCGCGCTGAGCAAAGCGAACGGGATATTGATCACCACGATCAAGGCGCTACGCCAATCGCGCAGAAAGATGAGCACCATCAAGCCCGTCAGCACCGCTCCGAGCAACCCTTCCATCACAAGGCCGCGGATGGAGTTAGTGACATACGGAGACTGGTCGAATTCCAGCCGCACATCCACATCCTCAGGCACCGCCTTCTTGAAATCGGGTATAGCCGCCTTGACTTCTTCGATCACCGCCAGGGTGGATGCGTCGGCGCGCTTGGTAACTGGAATGTACACCGTCCGCTTTCCGTTGACGTGGGCATAAGCCGTGATCAGGTCCGTGCCGTTTTCGATGGTCCCGATATCGCGCAGATAGACGGATGTGCCGGGGCCCGGGCGGATCGGCGTGCTCAAGAGTTCGGCCAGATTTCCGCCCAGGGCCGAGTTAGTCCGCGCAATTCGGTTGATGGTGTCGGTATACATATTCCCGGAAGGCATGACCAGACTCGACTTACTCACGGCGGCAATCGCTTCATCCGGAGATATGCGATAGCGCAGCAGTTTGTCGGGGTCGAGAGTGATCACAATGGCCCTTTGATTTCCGCCGAACGGCGGCGGAGCGGAAACTCCCGAGAGCGTGGCGAACAGCGGGCGCACGCGGTTCAGCGCGAAATCCTGCAACTCGCCTTGCGAACGGATGGCGCTGCTGAAGACCAGTTGGCCCACGGCTACGCTCCCCGCGTCGAAGCGGGTGATAAACGGCGGCACGGTTCCAGGCGGCATGAAAGCCCGGGCGCGGTTGACATAGCCCACGGTTTCCGACATCGCCTGGCTCATGTTAGTGCCCTCATGAAACACCAGCTTCATAAGCGCCGCGCCCTGAATACTCTTACTCTCCACACGGTCGATGCCCGTGATGTATAGGAAGTGATACTCGTAGTAGTAAGTCAAGTATCCTTCCATCTGGGCCGGGTCCATGCCGCCGTATGGCTGGGCCACGTAAATGGCCGGATCGCCTACTTGCGGAAAAATGTCGATGGGCATGCGTCGGACGGCCAGCACGGCGCAGAGGGCGATTGCGATCAACGCCACCACGACCGTGATCGGCCTGCTGAGCGCGGCTAGAACCAGGCGCATTTTGCCAGCCCCTTCCGGGCGCTCATTGGCTTGCCTCGGCCACGAAGGGGCGGATGTCCCCAGCGGCGGCAGCCACGCCGAGCAATTCCCGCCAGATTCCCAGGCGCGCCAGCGCATCGTCAATTTCAGCTTGCGTGAGCAGGCGCTGCGCCTCCGCCACCTCGTCGATATTGCCCAGCCCGGCCTGATAGCGAGCCGTCGCCTGGCCGGTAGCGGCGCGCGCCGCGGCCACCTCGACCGGCGCGTTGCCGGCCACATTCCTGGCGCCTTCCAGGGCCGCCACGGCGACGTTCCAGCGGGCTTTCAGATCGGTCGCGATCTGTCGATAGCGGGCCTCCTCCGCGCGGATCGACGCGGCTTGTTGAGCCTCGCGCGCTTGCAGAGCCGGCCGGTCGGCTACCGGAAAGGTCACCGTAAAACCCAAAGCGTAATCCTGAGTGCTGGGAGCGAGGCCGTTGAGGCCGCCGAGGTTGGTTCCGTTCAGCTCGGCCCCCGTGCCGCGCGCGTATGCCGAGCCTTGCAGGTAGAAGCGGGGAAAGTAAGATCGTTCCAGAATCCTGAGTTGCGCCCGCAACTGCTCCACCACGGCGTTCTGCTCCACGGAGGCGGGATTCGAGGCCGGATTCAGCGCGGGCGCCGCACGATCGGCCGGTAACTCCAGTAACTTGCCTGCGAAGACCGAGATTTGGGCAGGCTCGAGTCCCACGAACCGCGCGAGGTTGGCCCGGGCAATCTCCACGGCCTGTTGGGCCTGAATGGCTTGCGTCCGCGCCGCCGCCATCTCTGCTTCGGCTCGCGACTGGTCCGCGCCGGGCCGCAACTCGGCTTTGACCAGTGCGCCGGTGGTCCGCAGCAGCACGTCCGAGCGGTCGACTCCCGCCTGGGCGGCGCGCACCATCTCCTGCGCGGCGATCAGGGTGACGAAGGCGTCCGCAGTTGCCACACCGACGTCGAATTCCGTCCGCTGGAGAGCCGCTTCGGACTGTGTACGCGCCGCCGTGGCCGCGGCTTCGCCGGCCCGCCGCAGGCCGAAATCGAAGGGCTCCCACGTGACCAGCGTTCCCACGGCGCTGCCCCAAGCCGTGCCCAGGTTGTTGGTCCCGAGAACCGGCCCGGACATGGAAGGGATGGTGCTCTGCGGCAGCAGCAGCCCGAAAACATTATTCCTGGTGGCGCGATTGGCCTGTGCCAACAGGTCCACGCGCGGCAGGTAAGCCGTCCGCGCCAATTGCATGCCGGCAGATGCAGCGTTGATCTGCTCTTGCGAGATCCGAATGGAAGGATAATTATGCAAGGCCGCCTCGACTGCCTGGGCCAGCGTCAAAGCGCCCGGTGGAGTGACCGGCTGCGCCAGCAGAGCAAGGCCCGCGGCCAGCGTCATGGCACCCCCTCTTGTGGCGATCGTCACTATGCTCCCTCCATCAGTTCGCCGATCAACTCACGCACTTTGACCTTGGCCGCGAGCAAGGCTTTTCGTCCCAGGGGAGTTGCGCGGTAAACTTTACGGAGGGACTTGCCGTTGCGCCGCTCGGTGGAGCGCAGATAGCCTTTCTTGGTCAATCCGTGCAGCAGCGGATAGAGCGTCCCCGGGCTGATCCGGTACCCGTGCCGGGCCAGCTCGTCGGCCATGCCAAGACCGAAAACCGGGCCCTCCACCGCGTGATGCAGGATGTGCAGCCGCATCAGGCCGGAATACAGATCGCGATCCTGCGCAGCATCGACGGAATCTGATTTCGTTTTCTTCATTCGATGACGAAATATAGCATAGAATGGTCCCGCTGCAATGTCAAATATTTGTCGGCAAAGCCCCGTTTTGCGGCCGGCGCTTGCCTCGCGAAGGATTGTTCGAGAAGAAGCTACTGTTTTTTGCTCCTCTGGTAGATTGACTCTGGTAGACATTCTGCTATAAGATGACACAAACAATATGCCCGACCGCGTCGAACTCCTGCAAGGCACACTCGACCTGCTCATCCTCCAGGTGCTCCAATGGGGCCCGCAGCATGGCCACGGCATCGGGCAGGCCATCCGCACCCGGTCGCAAGAGGTCTTGCAGATCGAACATGGCTCGCTTTATCCCGCGCTGCACCGGCTGGAACAGCAGGGCTGGCTCGCCTCGGAATGGAAAATATCGGAAGCCAACCGCCGCGCCCGCTATTACCGGCTCACGCCTAAGGGCCGGCGTCAACTTCTCGAGGAGCAATCCCGGTGGAAACAACTGGTGCGCGCGGTGGCCCGAACGGTGAAACCCGTCAAGGAGTAAACCCATGTGGCGCTTCTTTCGCAAGCCGGTAGGGGAAGCCGATCTCGAAGAGGAACTGCAAGCCCACCTCGCGATCGAAACCAGGCAGTTGATGGAGCGCGGCCTCACCCGCGAAGAAGCCGAGACGGAAGCCCGCCGCCTGTTCGGCAACCAGGCCCTCGTCCTGGAGGCCACTCGCGAAGTTCGCGGGCACGCCGGCTTCACGCGCTTGGGGCAGGACATTCGCTATGCCGCTCGCGTCCTGCGCCGCGCGCCCGGGTTCACGGCGGCCGCGGTGCTCTCTTTAGCTTTGGGAATCGGCGCCACCACAGCCGTCTTCAGCATCGCGGATACCATCTTCTTGCGGCCGCTGCCCTACGCCGATGGCGGGCAACTTGTCTGGCTGGGAATACGTTTCCCCGGCATCTCGACCGAGTTCCTTCCCTCGCCGGATTACGTGGCATGGCGCCGCGATAACCAGGTGTTCCAGCAGCTCGCCGCGACGCAAACCAGCTTCAGCACCGCCATGCTGCTGGGCACGTCCGACCCTGTCGAAGTGCATGCCGGCCGGGTCTCCACCAACTTCCTGGATGCCTTCGCCGTCACCCCTGCGTTCGGCCGCACATTCACGGCGCAAGAAGAACTCCCCAACGGCCCCAAGGCCGTCCTGTTGATGCATCAATTCTGGCGCGATCATTTCCACGCGCGGCGCGACCTGCTCGGTTCCGTCATCTCGCTCGACGGCCAACCCTACACCGTCGCCGGCATCCTTCCGCAGTCCTTTGTCTATCCGGTCGACGTAAAGATCGACCTTCTCACCACTCTGCCGGTTTCGCCCACCGCCAGCCATCGCGATCGCAGCATGTCCACCTGGGCGGTCTTCGGAAGGCTCAAGCGCGGCGTCACGATGGCGCAGGCGCGGGCCGATCTCGACAAGCTCTATGCCGCCAGCAAGGCCGATTTTCCGCAGTTGTTCCGCGATAACCACCTGGCGTTCCAACCGCTGCGGGAGCACCGCGCGGGCAACATTCACACACTCCTGTTCATTCTGATGGGCGCGGCCGCCTGCCTGCTGGCTATCGCTTGCGCCAACGTTGCCAACCTGCTGCTGGCGCGGTGGTCGGCGCGTGCCCGCGAGCTGGCGGTGAGGGCGGCGATCGGCGCCGGCCGCGGACGCCTGGCCCGGCAGTTGTTCACCGAGATCGCGCTGCTGATCGCCGCAGGCACGGTGGTTGCCATGGTCTTCGTGGCCGCGGCCCTGCGCGCCTTCGTCCATTTTGCCGCCGGGCAGTTGCCGCGGTTGAGCGAGGTCTCGACCGATTTCCGGGTCTTCGGCATCGCTCTGCTGGTCTCGCTGGCCACAGCGCTGGTCTTCGGCGGCCTGCCCGCTTTGCGAGCCGGGCGCATCGACCTGCAATCCGTTTTGCAGCAGGCCGGGCGTGGCAGCGCGGCGGGCGGGCATCGGCTGATGCGGCGTGTCCTGGTGGCTTTGGAAGTGGCGCTTTCGGTGATCCTGCTCTCGGGCGCGGCGTTGCTGTTCGAGACACTTTGGCACATGCAGAACGACCACCTCGGTTTCCAACCGGAGCACGTCCTCACTGTTTCCATCCCTCTGCACGGCCCAAATGGCCAGAACCCCGCGCGTGCCGAGCTCGCTTCCGACGTGCTGACTTGGTTGCGCCGCATTCCCGGCACGGAAGCAGCGTCGTTTACCCAGTGCACGCCGCTGGTTGGCGGGGTCGGCTCCCGTACGTTCTCGCGATCCGACCGTCCCCTGCCGGAGCCGTTTCATCGCGGCGACAACATCGGCTATTGCGGCACTGATGCGGACTATCTCAAAGCCGCCGGCGCACACCTGGTCAAAGGCCGATTCTTCCGCGACGACGATATCCACCACCCCGACACAGTCGCCGTCATCAACGAGGCCGCCGTCCGCGCCTACTTCCCAGGCGAGGATCCGATCGGCAAGCAGATCCTGGGTAGTGGTGCAGTTTGGAGGACCGTGGTGGGAATCGTCGCCGATGCCAAGAACCAGGGACTGAATCACGAGGCGATTCCCGAAGCCTTCGTCAACCAAACCGATGACCCTCAAGCCACCAGGGACCTTCTCTTTCTGGTCCGCACGCTGTCGGACGAAGCCGCGGTGGCGCGCGCCCTGCGCGAAGAAATGCGCGCCGATCACGCCGGCCTCTTCACCAAGGTCCAGACGTTGGACGATGCCATCGGCGAGATGACCGCCAACCCGCGCCTCAACACCATTCTGATTTGCACCTTCGCCGCGGTCGCCTTCCTGATGGCCATGGTGGGCGTCTATGGCGTGCTGGCCTTTTCGGTGACCGAGCGCAGCGCCGAGATCGGCATCCGCATGGCATTGGGAGCATCGCCGCGCGCGGTGATCGCTCTGGTCGTGAAAGAAGGCGCCGTGCTGGTGGCCGCCGGCGTATTCGCGGGTGTGGCCGGCGCATTGTTCCTGACCCGCTACTTGACCACCCTGCTCTATGGCGTCAAGCCAACCGATCCCTTCACATACGGGGCAGTCGTCTTTGGGCTGGCGCTGGCGGCACTGGCCGCGAGTTTCCTGCCCGCGCGCCGCGCCGCCGTGCTGGACCCCGTGGTTACGCTGCGTCACGAGTGATATGATGCTGCGCAGAGGGGCATGTGGCAATGAGTCAGGGATACAATCGCTCGACGCCAGCGATCCTATGCGGCACCATCGTTCTGGCGGCCGTCCTTCTGACGGTGGTTGCGCTATCTACCGCCGCCGGCCAGCGGGGCGGTGGTGGCAAAGGCGCAGGCGCGAGCCAGGACCAGGAACCGGCGACAACCAACAACTCGGATATCGCCAAGGCTAAAGCCGACCGCGAGCAGAACATCAAGGACGCGACGCGACTGGCGCAATTGGCCGCGGAGGTCAAGCAGGAACTGGAGAACGGCAGCCAGTTCACGCTCTCGGTTGCCAGCCTCAAGAAGGCGGACGAGATGGAAAAGCTTTCCAAGAAGCTGTACGTCCGCATGAAGGCGGATAACGCAACGGCCCCCAACCCGCCACCCGAAATGGACGTGTCGAAAACGATTGGAAAAGGGAAAGAGTGAACGAATGGTCGGGGCGAGTGTCATTCAAAGTCAAGCCTTTCCAACTTCTTTCGAATCTTGCAGTTGTGTTGCTCCTTGTTGAGGCCGATTGCGACATTTGGAACCCTGGTGCTCTCGCTGCCACAGGATTATCTACATGGGACTTGTTCGGTGACGGGCTACTCAACCCCAAGTCACACGGCTCCGCTCGTGCGACCAAACCGAGCGATTCCTGGGTCACCAGGCGGCCAGCAGATCGCGCAACTTCGCAGCCACAGTTGTTTTCTGAGACTGCGGCAAAGTGCCGAGATGCCGCGCGATCATCGAGGCGTGAATGGTGGCCAGTTTGTGCAATCGGAGCACGGACGCGGTCTTCAGATTTGTGGAACGGAACTCGGGTCTAGCAGGGTCCAAAATCAAGTCGGACGGCATCAATGCTGTGGGCAACACTGACGAGATGTATGCAACCAGCACCTCGGGGATGGACCCCACCGGCCCCGCCATGACAAGCACTGGCCGCAGCTTCATCCCCGCAGTGTCGCCGAACGGGAAACTCGCCAGGCAGATCTCACCGGGATGCAACTACGGGTTGACCGTCCGCCAGAGTGTAAAGGTCCTGCCGCACGTCGCTCAACTCGTCTCGCCAAGCCTGCGATACGTCCCAGGGCCAAAAGGCGCCCGCCTCATCTTCATCCGGCCGGACTACAATCAACTTGACACGCCCGGGCGGCAGGTCCCGCGGTGCTTCAGCGCGGATGTTGTGGTCTTCATCGATTTCGCCCACTATGCCGATCGCTCGCATATCGTTGATCTACCTGGATCATATCACGCAGCACGTGCCGACCTCGAAGGATCGCATGGCAAAGTACGGCTCCGCGCTCTCCAGGATGGCCTTGCGCCGAATCCAATTTGAGCTGCTCGATTGCGCGCTGGGAAACCAGGTCGACCTTACGCCCGACGATGCCCGAGAGTTCCTCTTCCATCGCAACGAGTGGTCCGGGGTGGGCACAAAACTGGGCACAATAGCCAAACGGCGGTTGGAGATCAATTTCTCCAACCGCCGTATCTATTTGAAATGTGAAATGACCGACCCGAGACATAGGTAACAGAACGTTCCGGAGACATGGGTTACACTTTTGGCCCTGGAAGGGGGCGGGAAGCGGGATGCCATGGAAGGAATGTTCTGTGATGGACGAACGAATGCGGTTTGTGATTCGGCTCAAGGATGGGGAGAGTATGGCTTCCCTGTGCCGGGAGTTTGGGATTTCCCGAAAGACCGGCTACAAAATCTTTGAGCGTTATGAGCAGTGCGGGATCGATGGCCTGAGCGACCGGGCCCGCAGGCCGTTCCGGTATGCCAATCAGTTGCCGGATCAGGTAGAGGCGGCGATTGTTTCCGCCAAACGGGAAAAGCCGCACTGGGGAGCGCGCAAGATCCGGGAACGTCTTCTGCGGCGCCTGCCGCATGCGGTCAAAATTCCCGCCGCAAGCACCGTTCACGCGGTTCTGGATCGTCATGGACTGGTGACTAGGGCTGCCAGACCGCGGACCCGGGCCGAAGGCACGCCATTATCCGACGGTCTGGGTCCGAACGACTTGTGGTGCACCGACTATAAGGGCGAGTTCCAACTCGGGGACAAACGGTATGGCTATCCCCTGACCGTCACCGATCATGCCTCCCGATACCTGCTGCTATGCGAGGCCATGGAATCCAACAGGACAGAGCTGGCTTTTCAGGCATTCGAGCGCCTTTTCAATGAGCGCGGGCTGCCCCGTGCGATCCGCTCGGACAACGGTGTGCCCTTCGCTTCCCCTCATGGATTGTTTCAGCTCTCGAAACTCTCGGTCTGGTGGTTGCGCCTCGGCATCAGCATCGAACGCATCCGGCCCGGTCATCCCCAACAGAATGGCCGCCACGAACGGATGCACCTCACCTTGAAAAAGGAAGCCACCCGGCCTGCCGGCGCCAACATCCTGCAGCAGCAGGCCAAGTTCGATGCCTTCATTGAGGAATTCAACTCCGAACGCCCCCACGAGGCCCTCGCCATGAAATGCCCAGCTGATATCTACGCCGCCTCCAACCGGCCCTATATCGGTATTCCGGAGCCGCACTACCCGTTCCATGATCGCACCGTCATGGTCACCAGCTGCGGCCGGCTCTGCCTCTACCGCAAGAAGATCAATCTCAGCACCTCCCTCGCTGGCCAGGCGGTCGGCGTCAAGGAAGTGGAAACTGGAATCTGGCTCGTCAGCTTTATGGATTATGATTTGGGTTATATCGACCTGGAGGAAAAAACTCTGCAGCCCCTTGAAAACCCCTTCGGGCCAAAAGTGTTACCTATGTCTTAGGAACAATCTGTTACCTATGTGTCCGGTCCGGACAAAAGTAAGTCTGGTCGGGGCGAGTGGATTCGAACCACCGACCTCCTGGTCCCGAACCAGGCGCTCTAGCCAGGCTGAGCCACGCCCCGAACTCTTCCAGTCTAGCCGCTTGCACCCCCTAAGCACAAGCGCGTACCATCGAATTCGTGACCGAAAGCGAGAAATTGCGGGAATTGCCGGGCGTCAACGAAGTCCTGGAGCGGCTCTCCCCTGCCCTGCGGCGGTATCCGCACGCGCTGCTGGTGGGCGAAATCCGGCGCGCGCTGGAGGAGATGCGCGCGGAAATTCTTGGCGGCAAACCGGGCGGCGCGGCGGTGGAGACGCGCGTGGAAGAGGCGCTCGCGAGCATCGAACGGCATTCGCTGCGGCGCGTCATCAACGCGACCGGAGTGGTGCTGCACACCAACCTGGGACGCGCGCCGCTGGGCCCGATGACGGCGCCGAGCGGTTATTCGAACCTGGAATACGATCTCGCGGCGGGAAGGCGCGGCAAGCGCGATACGCACACGAGCCGGCTGCTGGAACGGCTGCTCGATGCCCCGGCGATCGCGGTGAACAACAATGCGGCGGCGGTTTTTCTGGCGCTCAACGAACTGGCGTCGGGCGGCGAAGTGGTGGTCTCGCGCGGCGAATTGATCGAGATCGGCGACGGGTTCCGCATCCCCGAGATCATGGAGCGCTCCGGCGCCACGCTGCGCGAGGTCGGCTCGACCAACCGGACGCACATCGACGATTATCGGGCCGCCATCGGGGAGAAAACGCGGTTGCTGCTGCGCGTGCATCCGAGCAATTTTTCCATGTCGGGATTCACGGCGCGCGTGGAGCTGCGGGCACTGGCGGAGTTGGGGCGCGAACGCTCGATCCCGGTGTACGAGGACCTGGGCAGCGGATGCGTGGTGGATCTGCGGCCGTTCGGAGTGGACGAACCGCTGGTATCGGACAGCCTGAAAGCCGGCGCCGACTTAGTCTCGTTCAGCGGCGATAAATTGCTGGGCGGGCCGCAGGCCGGGATCCTGGCGGGCAGGGCCGAGATGGTGGCGCGGCTGAGGCGCAATCCGCTGTTCAGGGCGCTGCGCCTCGATAAGCTGATCATCCAATCTCTCGAGAACACGCTGCGCAGCCTGGTGCTGGAACGGTGGGATGAGGTGCCGGCGCTGGCCATGATCCGGCAGAGCGCGGCGGCGGTGCGGGCTCGCGCGGAAGCGCTGGTCTCGCGCGTCCCGGGATTGCGCGCGGAGGTGGTGGAAGGCAGCTCGGTGATCGGAGGCGGCGCTACGCCGGAGCAGTCGATTCCGACCTGGCTGATCGCCATCCAATGCGCCGATGCCGCCGGGGCCGAGCGGCAGTTGCGCGCGGCAACACCTGCGGTGGTGGCTCGCATTGAAGGCGGACGGGTGGTGCTGGATCTGCGGACGGTGCTCAAGGAAGAGCAGGACGATCTGGCGCGCGTGCTGGCGGGCTACGCGCGCTCCTGGTAAGTGCCTTCGGCGGTGTTGACCCTGATCTTCTCGCCTTCGGTGATGAACGGCGGCACCTGCACCATCAGGCCGGTTTCGGTCTTGGCCGGTTTGGTCACGTTGGATACGGTGGCGCCTTTGAGGCCGGGCTCGGTCTCCACCACCAGCATGTCGACGGTGGCGGGAAGCTCCACGCCGAGCGGTTTGCCTTCGTAGAACTCCACCTTCAGCTTTAGTTGCGGGATGAGGTACTGAACGGCGTCGCCCAGCAGCTCTTTCATGAGGTGCATCTGCTCGAAGGTCTCGGTGTTCATGAAGTAGTAGTACTCGCCGTCGTCATACAGGTACTCCATTTCATGCTCGTCGAGCTGCGCCTTTTCGACGCGGTCTTCGGAAGAGAAGCGGTGCTCGGTCATGGTGCCGGATTTCAGGCTGCGCATGCGGGCTTGTACGAAGCCGCGCAGATTGCCGGGGGTGCGATGCGTCATGGAGAAGATCGAGTACAGTTCGTTGTTGAACTTGATGATCATTCCAGGGCGCAATTGTGTTGCAGAAATCATGAAACTCCTTAGAGGGATGGTAGTGAAATCACTAGTATAGCAGGAGGTTGCGGAAGGGCCACGTTGGCAGGCGAAAGCGCCTGCCCCACTTTGCGTTGCCGGTAGCAAGACACCGGCGGCAAGACCGCCGGCGTTACCAGTTGGCCTTCGACAGGCAGGAGGCCTGTCCGACTGAGCTAATAGGCCAGCAGGCGCTCTATCTCGGCGGCCAGATTTTCGGTCTGCGGCAGGATGGCGGATTCCAGGTGGGGATGGTAGCCGACCCAGGTATCGAGCGCGCCCACGCGGCGGACGGGAGCGTCGAGACGGTCGAACAACTGGTCGGCAATGCGCGCGGCGATTTCGGCACCGTAGCCCCAGGAGAGGCAGTCCTCGTGGGCGACGACGACACGGTTGGTCTTCGAGACGGAGGCGTGGATGGCTTCCCAATCGTAGGGGGCCAGGCTGCGCAGGTCGAGGATTTCGATGCTGGCGTGGGCCATGCGCTTTTCCACCTGCATGGCGGCGAGCAGCGCCTTTTGCACCAACGCGCCGTACGTGACGACGGTCAGGCTGTGGCCTGGCTTAACGATTTTGGCGCGGCCGAAGGGGATGGTGAAATCCTCGCCGGGATGCGGGGAGCGATTGTAGGGCTCGCGGTAGAGACGCTTGTGCTCGAGGAACAGCACGGGGTCATCGGCGCGGAGCGCGGTGCGCAAGAGGCCGCAGGCGTCCAGCGCGTTCGAGGGGAAGACCACGCGCAGGCCGGGAATGTGGGTGAAGATGGACTCGCCGCACTGGCTGTGATAGATGGCGCCGCCGTTGAGGTAGCCGCCGACGGGGACGCGGATGACGGCCGGGCAGGAGAAACTCCCGTTGGAGCGCCAGCGCAGGGTGGCCAGCTCATCGCGGATCTGCATCATGGCGGGCCAAATGTAATCCAAGAACTGGATTTCGGCGATGGGCTTGAGCCCATAGGTGGCCATGCCGATGGCGCGGCCGACGATGGAGGCTTCGGCGATGGGGGTATTGAAGGCGCGCGCAGACCCGAACTCGCGCTGCAAGCCGCCGGTAACCTTGAAAACGCCGCCTTTGCCTTTGACCTCGGCCAGATACTGCTCGCGGGAGCAATCGGCAATGTCTTCGCCAAAGACCAGGATGTTGGGATTGCGGCGCATCTCCTCGCGCATGGCGGCGTTGATGAGGTCGACCATGGTCATGGGCGCGCCTTGGAAGCGGGGCTCGGCGGCGAACGCCTCGGACGTGGGATCGATGGTTTCGGAATAGAGATGGCGTAGCGCGGTATCGGCGGCCGGCGGCGGGTCGTGGAGCGCCTGTTGGGTGGCGTGGTGGACCTCTTCATCCACCTCATGGGTGAGGAGCTCGAGGCGCTGCCGGTCGAGGACGCCTTCCTCGACCAGGAATTGCGGGAAGCGAACGATGGGGTCGCGTTCAGCTTCGGCGTGGCGTTCGGCGGGCGGCTTGTAGAGGCGTTCGTCATCGGAGAGCGAATGCGAATAGGGGCGCGTGACGTGGGCGTGGACGAAGGCCGGGCCGCGGCCTTCGCGCACCCAGGCGGCAGCCTGCTGGAGGGCGCGGAACGAAGCCAGGAAGTCGGTCCCATCCACCTCCAGGCGGAGCAGGCCGGGGAAACCGGAGACGAGCGCGGAGATGTTGCCGCCAGCGGTCTGGCTTTCCACCGGCACGCTGATGGCGTAGCCGTTGTCCTCAATGAGGTAGAGCACGGGCAGGCGCTTGAGGCAGGCGACGTTGAGGGATTCCCAGAACTCGCCCTCGCTGGTCGCGCCGTCGCCGGAGGTGACGAGGGTGATGTCGTCGCCGGTGCGGCCGCTGTAGCGGGAAGCTTCCGCCCAGCCGATGGCCTGGTTGTACTGCGTGCCGGTGGGTGAAGAGCCGCTGACGATATGGAGCGCGCGGTTGCCCCAGTGGGAAGGCATCTGGCGACCGCCGGACGCGGGATCGCCGGCCGCGCCCACGGCCTGCTGAAGCATTTCATGCGGGGTGACGCCGAGCGTCAGGCAAAGGGCGCGGTCGCGGTAATAAAGGTAGAAGGCGTCTTGGCCGGGGCGCAGGGCGAAGCCGGCCGCGACCTGAACGGCCTCATGGCCCGCTCCGCTGATCTGAAAAAAGATGCGACTCTGGCGTTTGAGGGCGACTTCGCGATCGTCGAGGCGCCGGGAGGTATACATGAGGCGGAACGCGCGGATGAGCTGTTCGGGATCGAGGCCTTCATGAGTTCCGGCGGACGCGGATTGGGTAACTGGCGAAGTGGTGGCCACCGATGGCGAATCCCCCTCCACCAGTTTAATCGAGAAGCAGGGCGAATCGGCTGTGAAAGTTGGGGGGATTCGACCGCCGGGCAGTCTCATGGGGACTCAGCTCTGCTCCAGCCGGTTGAACGGCGCACGGTTCGCGCCCTGTTCCGCAATCCCAGTATTGCCGCCCACCCGCGCTATCATGAACGACTACGGGAGGTAGTTGACATGCGTAAGCGAACCATCATCGGCGCGGCCGCGGCTCTGTGCGCCGCACTGGCGTTCTCCGTTTTCGCCGCCGAGACGGGCGCCTACAGCCCAGCGCTCTGGTCCGGCATGCGATACCGCATGATCGGCCCCAATCGCGGCGGCCGCGTCACCGCCGTCACCGGCGTCCCCTCGCAGCCCTACACCTTCTATATGGGATCCACCGGCGGCGGCGTTTGGAAGACCACCGACGCCGGGCACACCTGGCAGAACATCTCCGACGCCTACTTCACCGTGGCGTCCATCGGCGCCGTGGAGGTGTCGCTCTCCAATCCCGACACCGTCTATGCCGGCACCGGATCATCCAAAATCCGCAGCAACGTGTCCATCGGCCGCGGCATGTACAAATCCACCGACGCCGGCCGTACCTGGGCCTGGGTCGGCCTCCGCGACACCGGACAGATCGCGACCGTGCGTGTCCATCCCGCCAATCCCGACCTGGTCTACGCGGCCGCACTCGGCGATCCCTTGGCGCCCAATCCCGATCGCGGCATCTTCCGCAGCAAAGACGGCGGCAAGACGTGGCAGAAGATTCTCTACCTCTCCGAAACGCTCGGCGCCGCCGATCTCGAACTGCAGCCCGGCAATCCTAATGTGCTTTTCGCCTGCATGTGGCGCGGCGAGCGTAAGCCCTGGACCATCATCAGCGGCGCGCATGAGGGCGGTATCTATAAGAGCATCGATGGCGGCGACACCTGGAACAAGCTCTCGGGCGGCCTGCCCGGCGAACTGTTCGGACGCGCCAACATTGCCATCTCGGCCTCCAGACCCGACCGCATCTACGCCCTCATCGAGGCCAAGCCCGGCGCCGGTCTTTACCGCTCTGAAGACGCGGGCGCCACCTGGACACTGATCAACGGCCAGTCCTCCATCATCACGCGCCCGTTCTACTACGACACGCTCGGCGTCGATCCCAACGATTCCGACGTGGTTTTCGTCGGCGATGAAAACTGGTTCCGCAGCTCCGATGGCGGAAAGACTTTCCGTCGCGCCACCGCGCCCCACGGCGATCACCACGATATCTGGATCAATCCCAAGAACTCGCAGTTCATGGTGCAATCCAACGACGGCGGCGCGAACGTTTCGCTCGATGGCGGCCGCACCTGGAGTTCCCAGGACAATCAACCCACCGCCGAAATCTACCAGATCGCCGTCGACAATCAGTACCCCTACCGGGTCTACGGCGCACAGCAGGATAACACCACCGTCATTGTGCCCAGCCTGCCGCTCGGCGACGGCCAGCCCTTCCGCACCGGCCCGGGATGCGAGACTGGTCCCATCATCCCCAATCTGGCGCATCCCGAGCTGGTCTATGGAAGCTGCAAAGGCCAGTTCAGCCGCCTCAATCTCACCACCACCGATGAACAACAGTATTGGGTGGGCGCACAATCGCTTTACGGCAACGCCGGCAGCGACTTGACCTTCCGTTTCCAGCGCGTCTCGCCCATGGAGGTTTCGCCCTTCGATCAAAACACCATCTATTACGGCTCGCAGTATCTGCACCGCTCCCGCGACGGCGGCGTCAGCTGGGAGAAAATCAGTCCCGATATGACGGCGCACCCGCCGGGCACGCAGGGCTCGAGCGGCGAGCCCATCACCCGCGACGCGACCGGCGAAGAGGTTTACAGCACGCTCTATTCGATTCGCGAATCGCCTGTTCAGCGCGGCGTTATCTGGACGGGCGCGAACGACGGTCCCGTCTGGGTCACCCGCGACGACGGCAAGACATGGACGGATGTCACCCCGAAGGACATGCCGCCTGGCGGCCGCGTGCAGAACATCGAGCCCAGCCCCCACCGCGCCGCTACGGCTTACGTCGCCGCTTATCGCTACTTGCTCGGCGATTTTGCGCCGTATATCTACCGCACCGACGACTTCGGAAAGACATGGACGCGGCTTACCGACGGCCAGAATGGCATCGCCCCCGATGAGCCTACCCGGGTGGTGCGCGAAGATCCCATCCGCGCCGGCTTGCTATATGCCGGAACGGAATTCGGCATCTATATTTCGTTCGACAACGGGGCGCGCTGGCAATCGTTGCAACTCAACCTGCCGCACACCCCAGTCACCGATATCAAGATAGCCCACCAGGATCTCATCCTGTCCACGCAGGGGCGCTCGATCTGGATCCTCGACAACCTGACGCCGATCGAACAGATTAAGGATTCGAGCGCGGCCGAATCTGCGATCCTGTTCACCCCGCGCAATGCCATTCGCACAGCGGGACGCGGCGGCCGTGGGGCCGGCATCCAGTATCCGCAGTCCGGTGCCCAAATCGATTATTACCTTGGCAAAGCACCCGCGGGCGAGCTCAAAATGGAAATCCTCGATGGCGCCGGAAAGATAATCCGCACGTTTACCAGCGCCGGCCCGGCGGCCTCGGTAGAAGAACCTGCCGACGCCGCGCCGCCGGCCGATGAAGAGGAAGGTGGCGGTGGTGGAGGCGGCCGCGGAGGGCGCGGAGGAGCAATCCGCGTCGAGCAATCCCCCGGTATGCACCGGGTCACATGGGATCTTCGCTATCCCGGCCCATGGCAAAGCGCTGCGCGTCCCGAAGGTCCGAACGGCCCGGTGGGCGTGCCCGGCAAGTATTCGGTTCGCCTGACCGATGGCGCCTGGACGTTCACGCAACCCTTCACCGTAACCGAAGACCCGCGCATCGCCGCTGCCGGAGTAAGTGCCGCCGATTTGCGCGAACAGTTCGAACACAACATTCGTGTCCGCGATTTAGTCAGTGAGGTCAATCAACTGGTCGCACGCATCCGCACCGCCGAGCAGAGCCTGAGGGGCAAACCGGACGAAGCCGCGCAACTCGACAAGGTGCAGACTCTCGCATCGCACCTCATCACGCCTTCCATCCGGTACAGCAAGCCCGAGTTGCAGACGCACATCACGTATCTTTACCAAATGACGAACTCCGCCGACCAGAAAATTGGCCGGGACGCCGGGGAGCGCTACCAGGAATTGCGGAAGGAATTGGACCAGCGGAGAGCCGAGTTGGACAAGATCCTGGGTGCCGCGCAGTGAGTACGCCTGCTGGATGAGATTCGTCGCAGCCAGGCACGCGCATAGAGGGTAAGGACGTGGCGTTCGTCGGAGTTTTGCATCCCGATACCCGGGAATTCTCCCCGCAAAGCTTCGCAAGCCCCATCTATCCGCCCATCGCATTGAGCAATAGGATCTTGATAACGAGCCCCGCTTGCCGCTCAAGTTTTGTGACTTGAAACGAGATCGCCGAGTCCCCTTCGCCATTGCCAAATCGCACTTGGCATGACACACTCTCGATCACGGGTGTAGTTTGCGGTTGGCTCCGAGCATCCGAGCAGGAAAAAACATGCGACGAAGAACATTCCTGGAATCCACGGCGCTGGCCGGTGTGAGCCTTGCGGCGCGCCGCGTAGCCGAAGCGCAAACTGAATCCAGCACGCGCTCGAGCGACGTCCTGGTTGGCTGGTTGGGTGGGACGCCTCCCGCGCTGACCACCGGCGTGAGTTGGGGCGTTCCGTGGCCGCCTGGCGCGTATCAAAAGGACCATACCTTCACCCTTACCGGCAATGACGGCACGACCATGCCGTTGCAATCCTGGCCGCTGGCATTTTGGCCTGACGGCTCGCTGAAATGGAGCGGCTTCGCTTCGGTGGCCGACCCCGGGCTCGCCTCGCCGTTGCGGCTGGCAGCCGGAAACGCCACAACTCTTCCCGGAGGGCCGGCCGTGAAGGTGCGCGAAGACGCCGCCGGCATCGACGTCGATACTGGCAAGCTACAATGCCGCATCCCGCGCGCGGGCGAGACCTTCATCGATTCCATGACCGTCGACGGACGCACAGTCGCGGGCGGCGGCCGCTTGCTCTGCACGCTCGAAGACCGCTCCGCGGCAGACGTAATCCGCCTGCAGGACTTCTCGAGCGCCGTTCGAAAGGCCACTGCGGAACAGACCGGTCCGGTGCGCGCGGTGGTCCGCATCGAAGGCATGCACAAGGCCGATAAGGGCAGCCGGGAATGGCTGCCGTTCACCGTCCGGCTCTACTTTTACGCCGGCGATGCCGCCGTGCGCATGGTCCATTCCATTGTGTTCGATGGCGACCAGGAGAGGGATTTCATTCGCGGCCTGGGAGTGCAGTTCGCGGTACCCATGCGCGAACAGATACACAACCGGCACGTCCGTTTCTCGGGGGAAGATTCGGGACTGTGGGCGGAACCCATCCAACCGGCCACGGGCGCCCGCCGCCTGACCGCTGCGGCCGGCGACGACCTTTACGCCGCGCAACTCGCCGGCCAGCGGATTCCCAACAAAGATCAGTACAACGCGCAGGGGCAGTTTCTCCTGGACAATTGGGCCGTGTGGGATTCGTTCAAGCTGGTGCAGCCCACCTGCGACGGCTTCACCATTCAGAAACGAACCCATCCACAATGCTGCTGGGTGGCCGCCGGAGTGGGAAGGCGCGCGTCGGGACTGGTGTTTGCGGGAGATGTGAGCGGCGGTCTGGCGGTTGCGCTGAGGGATTTCTGGCAGTCTTACCCCGCCTCGCTCGAAGTTCGGAATGCCACCTCAGAGGCCGCCGACGTGGTGGTCTGGCTCTGGTCACCAGACGCCCCGGCCATGGACCTGCGGTTCTACGACACGCGCAATCACACGCTGGAGGCCAGCTATGAGGATGCGCAACCGGGCTTTAGCACTGCCAACGGAGTCGGGCGCACCAGCGAATTAACGCTCTATCCTTCAAGGGACGTGCCCGCGCGGGAAGAGACCGTGAAACAGGCCCAAGCCAATGCCCAGCCGCCCCGCCTGGTGTGCAGCCCCGAATATATGCACCAGGCTTCGGTTTTCGGCGTATGGAGCCTGCCGGACCGATCCACGCCCCTGAAGCGCACCGTCGAAGACCAACTCAACCAGGCGCTGGAGCTTTTCCGCAAGGAGGTGGAGCAGCGCCGCTGGTACGGCTTCTGGGACTACGGCGATGTGATGCACGCTTACGACGCGGCGCGCCACACCTGGCGCTACGACATCGGCGGCTACGCCTGGGACAACACCGAGCTGGGAACCGATATGTGGCTGTGGTACAGTTTTTTGCGCACCGGCCGCGCCGATGTATTCCGCATGGCGGAAGCCATGACACGGCACACCAGCGAAGTGGATACTTACCATTCCGGCCGATTCGCCGGGCTCGGGTCGCGCCATAACGTGCGCCACTGGGGGTGCGGCGCCAAAGAAGCCCGCATCAGCCAGGCGGCCTTCCGCCGCTTTTACTATTACCTCACCACCGACGAGCGGACCGGCGACATCATGCGCGCGGTGGTGGACGTGGACTACAAGGTGATGGAGATCGATCCCATGCGCCTCGCGTCTCCGCGCACCGGGCCGATTCCCTATCCCGGCCGCATGCGCGGCGGGCCGGACTGGCTGGCTTGCGTTGGCAACTGGATGACCGAGTGGGAGCGCACCGGCGATACCAGGTACCGCGACAAAATTCTCGCCGGCATGGATTCGATTGTGACGATGCCGTACGGCTTCATGACAGGACCAAACACACTGTATGGATACGATCCCAAAACCAATAAGCTCTACCCGCTGGTGGCGGATGGCTTCGGCGTTTACAATCTGCAGGTGATCCAGGGCGGCGCGGAAGTGGTGTTCGAGCTGAATCAACTCATCGAACACCAAGGCTGGCAGAAAGCCTTCCTGCAATACTGCCGCTTGACCAGCGCACCCAAAGCAGTGGTGGCCACGGATATGACGACATCCGCCGAGGGCAGCGACGGCGCCTACGCCGGCGCCGGCCGTCTGGCGGCGTATGCCTATTCGAAAACCCGGAACCCCGCATTCGTCGCACGCGCTATCAGCCAGCTCGGCGGTGGGGGCGGTCCGCGGCGTCTTCCCGGCGGCCCATATGCCACGCGTCACGTGGCCGGACCCGACGCACTGAACCCGATCGACGAAGCGCCGTTCGCCTCCACCAACTCGACGGCACAGTCCTCCCTGACCGCAATCCAGGTTCTGGAGTTGTGCAAGGACCAGCTTCCCGCGGAGCTGCCCCCGCCGCCGCCGGTGCCCAGAGGCGGCGTGGCCTAAGCGAGAGTTTCGTGCGCACATGCTGATCGAAGGCCGATCCGATTCCGTGCTGCGGTATGACATCTCGACGGTCGCCAACATGGGCCAATCCGGCAGTGGAGTGCGTCTCTCGGCGCCCGACCGCGGCATGCAGCACGTCAAGCTCTACCGGTATCGCTAGTAGGTTTGCTTCAGCCGTTCACTTCCTACACATCGTCGCGCCTCGGCACGCCGGTTTTGAATGGTTTGTTTGAACCTTGAATCATTCATGGCGGAAGTCAGCCCATGTTCCGCATCGAAGAACAGAACACTCTCGTTTGAAAAAGCGCGGGCTTGCCGCCAAGACGTTCATTACTTTTGAAATCAGAGTATTAGCCAATAGCTCGGGGGTCTTCTATGTTTTGAAGCCCGAAACATATACGGGTACTCCGATTTCCTTTGTCCCAAAGGTCGGGTTGGTGGTAGGCTCCGCGATGGCTAGTAGAGTCGGCTTCAGGAGGATATCTTATGATGACGTTGAAGTACGTCTCTTTGGTAGCGCTCATGGGTGTCGCGTCTGCGATCGCGCAGGTCGGCGGCACCGGCACAATTCAGGGCACCGTCACCGACCCGTCCGGCGCCGTAGTCGCGGGCGCTTCAGTCTCCGCAATCAACGCGGCGACTGGCGTCGAAACCGATCGCAAGACCTCGGACGCCGGTGTCTTTGTGATCCCGTTGCTCCCTGCGGGCGAATATACCGTTACCGTCAAGGCTGCCGGTTTTCAAACTCAAACTCAACCCCATGTGATTGTGGATGCGCTGGCAAACGTTGCGGTGAATCCCAAATTGCAGATCGGTGCGGCCACCCAAACCATCACGGTTTCAGAGCAGCCGACCCTCCTGAAGACCGACGATGTGGCGCTCGGCTCCTCGGTGGAAAATAATGTGTACGATGCCCTTCCGCTGGCCATGAACGCGGCAGGCTCTCCCCGCGATCCCTCGGCATTCGCCGGGCTCGCCGTCGGCGTCGACACTTACAGCACCCAGGCGGCCGGCCCATCCACCGGCTCATTTAACGGCGGTCAGACCTATCAGAACGAGGTCTACATCGAAGGTCTGCCGTTGACCAGCGCTGGAACCGAGGCCGACACGCGCAATTTGGCGTTCGGGGTTTCCGTCGAGGCCGTGGAGCAGTTTCAGGTGGAGATGGCCGGGGCCAAAGCCATGTATGAAGGGCAGGGCGTGGAGAACTACGTTCTCAAGTCGGGAACCAACCAGTTCCACGGCGGCGTTTACGAATATTTCCGGAATACCGACTTCGACGCCCGAGGCTTCTTCGCTGCGGTCAAGCCGGCCGACCATCAAAACGAATTCGGGGCCAGTATCGGCGGCCCCATCCGCAAGAACAAATTGTTCTTCTTCGCTAACTACGACGGATACCGCTTCGTTTCGGCCACCAACCCGGTCGGCTACCAGAGCATACCGACGACGGCCGAGCGGACAGGCGACTTCAGCGCCTTCCCGCAGATCATCTACGATCCCACCAGCTCGACCGGGACCGGAGCGCGCACACCATTCCCCAACAATATGATCCCGTCGAGCCGCATCTCCAAGGTCTCGCAGTCGTTTCAGTCTTATCTTCCGCCTCCCACCAACGGCAATATTACGAACAATTACCTCGCCCTATTGCCCAGCACGGTCAATAACGACAGCACTACCGACAAGGTGGACTACAATATCAGCGACAAGCACCGGATCTTCGCCCTGTTTTCCAAAGGCAAGTATGACTGGCCCACCGTCGGCAGTCTGACACCGGTCTCCACGTCGACCCTGCCCACGCCTTATACCGACGGACGAAGCGTGATCGAATACGCGACCCTGGCGCAGATTCACGATTCTTACATTATCAGCCCCACGCTCGTCAACCAGGCCAGCGTATCCATGAGCCGTCTGTGGATCCCGTTGACGGACCCCACCGCCAACGGCGACTACCCCGGGAAGGCGGGGCTCACCGGTCTGCCGGCCGGATTCGCTAGCACGGCGTTCCCCGACGTCAGCTTTGGCGGCAATAACGCGCCCGTGAGCTGGGATGGAACCAACGCTCATGTGTACAACGAAGCGCAAACCACCTTTGACGTTCAGGATAACCTTCTGTGGATCAAAGGAAAGCACAACATTACGTTCGGTTTCCAGTGGCAGGCGCTCCAGGACAACGAGACCTTTGCTCTGGACGCCGCCTTCACGTTCAGCAACAATGAGACCGCCCAGTTCGTGAACGGAGCGCTGAGCGGCACCACTGGCCTGGCGTACGCGAGTTATCTGCTGGGCATGGTGGACGGCAGCAGCAATACGCAGGATTCAGTCAATGAAACCGGCGGACGTTACAAGACATACGCCGGGTATGTTCAGGACGATTTCAAAGTCTCGCAGCGTCTGACCTTGAACCTGGGCCTTCGCTGGGACATCTGGAGTCCGTTCACGGAAGTGGTGGACCGCATGTCCTTCTTCAACCCGACTCTGCCAAACCCGGTCGCCGGGGGCATCCCGGGAGCGCTGCAATTTGCCGGCAACGGTGCCGATAGTTGCCATTGCTCCACCCCCATCAAGCAGCACAACGTCAACCCCGGGCCGCGCCTCGGGGCCGCCTACCGCATAGGCGACAAGACCGTCATCCGGGCGAGCTACGGTATATTTTATGCGCACGCCGGCGGCGTGGGTGGGCGCACCAACGGACGCCAGGGGCTGAGCCAGGTCGGTTTTAACGGCACTAACGCCCAGTCCTCGGTTGCAACCGGGCAGCCGGCATACATTTGGGATAACGGCGTCCCTGGTATCACGCTTCCCCCGCCGTACATCAACCCCAGCTATGGGATTGGCTATATTACCGCGGCGGCCGCGCTGGCTGTCGGGGGACCGTGGGCCGGCCCCTCCACGGCTGTTGGGATGACTTACGGCGATCCCAATTTCGGCGGAAAAGCTCCCTATTACGAGGATTGGAGCTTCAACCTCCAGCACTCGTTGACCAAGAACCTGCTGTTGAGCCTGGCTTATAGCGGGAGTGACGGCCACTGGCTGCCGGGGGCCGCTGTCGCCGGGCCATTCACCAACCAGATTCCAGTGAAGTATCTTCCCCTGCAAGGGACCTTGAGTTCAACCCTGAACGCGGCCTCTCTCGCAACGGTTCAGGCCATGTTCCCCAGCTTCTCTACTCCGTTCCCGAACTTCACGGGAACTGTCGCCCAGGCGCTGAAGCCCTTCCCCCAATACGGCAGCATTTCCGATCCCTGGCTGGACGTGGGGAATTCCACCTATAACTCGCTCCAGATCTCGCTCAACCAACGGTTATCGAGCGGCTTGACGTTCATGTTCAATTACACCTACAGCAAGGAGCTGGACGATCTGGTCGGGGTGCGCGATCCGAACAAGGACTTCCTCGAAAAAGGACCGGGCACCATCGATCACCCGACCGTGGTTGCTGCCACATTCCTCTATCAGTTGCCGCTCGGCGTCGGCCACAAGCTGAACAGCAGCTCCCGAGTGCTCAGCGCAATGATGAGCCACTGGCAGTTTTCCGGGATCTTCACGTATGCCGGCGGGGCGCCTTTGACCATCACCGGCACTTGCACCGGCGGTGGCATAATCGACGCGTCCTGCTATCCAAACTACAACACCAACTTCTCCGGAAGCGTGTGGCAGAACGGCACGCCAGGGACAGGCAATATCACCACCACCGCCTACCTCAATAAAACCGCTTTCGTCGACCCGGCCGCTTACACCGCGGGCGATATTGCGCGCTCGGCCCCGCTCGGATTGTTTGCTCCGCACAACGCGGATGTGGACATCAGTGTCCGCAGAGAGTTCGTGTTCCGCGAAAGGATCAGGCTGGCATTCCAGGCGGACGCGTTTAACATCAACAACGCGGTCCATTTCGCGGCTCCGGGATTGGGTATTGATTCGGCCACCTTTGGCATTTTCAATTCCATGGCCAATCAGCCGCGCAAGCTGCAGTTCAGCGCCAGGCTCTCGTTCTGATGGGAACGGCCTCGCAAGCCGTGAGGATTGCTACCGGACGAGAACCGGCCTATATCGTCCTACTCGCCTCCAGCAGTTCCGGCGCCGCCAGGACGAGATTGCCGACGACCCGACCGCTTTCGAGGAGCGCATTTGCCCGCGCCGCGATGCGATCCCCCAAGTCCTTGATTTCGTCAAGGGGGCACCAAAGAAGACCGGGGATACTCGACGTGCTTGATGTCGAGCGGGTAGAGAATCCCGAAGTTAGGCCGCGCTCGACTTCAGTTCCTCACGAATAATCCTTCGCAGCGTATCCTCGAATCTCGGCACCTTACCGTCAAGGTATTCCCGAAGCGCTGCGTTGATGAGAGTCTGATAGCCGGTCAACAGGAAAAAATCGTCTCCTATTTCGCCCGCTTCACCGCGGCTACCAAGCCCGGGTATGGGTCAACGGCCTTCCCCTTCCACCACAGCCTTTCCGGCCCCAACTCGAAGATCGCAAAATGCAAGTGCGGCGTGTGCGCATCCGCATTTCCCGTCGATCCCACAAAACCGATGACGTCCCCTCGCTCCACCCGCATTCCCTCACGCAACCCTTTCACGTACCCGCCCAGGTGCGCGTAGTAGTAGCAATACGCTTCCATTTCGTCGAACTCGTATATCGTGTTGCCGCCCGGTTTGCTGAGGAACAGTTTGCGGATGGTTCCGGATACCACCGCACGCACGGGTGTCCCTTTCGGCTCCACAATGTCGATCGCCTCATGCGGATGTCCGTTGTGAACTTCTGCGAACGTATCCCGCAGATTCGCGAGGGCCAGTCCACCGATAGGCGGACTCATGTCGAGAATCGAAGAGGCAGCGCCAAGGGCAAGAATCACTGGCAAAAGCCCGGCGATGCAAACGCAAAGCCTCAAAGTTATTCCTCCAGGACGACCGGTGTGCCCCGCCGCACCATGTGCGACAGCTCACCCACATCCCAGTTCGTCATTCGGATGCACCCAGCCGATTCGCCGTGCCGGATATGTCCTGGATCCGGTGTCCCATGGATTCCATAATGTTCTTTCGAGAGCCCGATCCACGCTACGCCGGCGGGACTCTTCGGGCCCGGCGGCAGTATGGCTTTCACTTGTTTCGGGTCCGCGTTCCAGAAGTGCTCCGGGTCATAGTTGAACCAGGGATAGTGCAGGACGCTCGTGATGGTCCAATGACCAATCGGCAGCGGATCGTGGGTGTCGCCAATGGTGGCCGGATACTGCGCCAGTTCCTTGTCGCCGGCGCCATACGCGATTACCGTGCGTTTTGACTTCGAGACCACCACGCGTAACGCCACGCGCACAGCGGCGCGCCTCACATTCGGTACGGTGATCCGCTCCCCCGCCGCGTCCAGTTTCTTGTCGGGATTCAACTCAGCCAGCAACTTCGGCGAGCTATGGAACCTCTCGCCCAGTTCCTCTTGCGGCGTTTCGAAGCCGAGCCACTTCATCTTCGCCTTTTCCTGGGTGTCGGCCGGTGTTGGTTGGAAAGGGCCCTTCTCATCCGCTTTGGTAATCGTGTAGGTCAACAGAAGAGGGCCGGTATCGCTATTGAGCAGCCGCCACATCTCCGCATCAATTGTGCCGGTCGCCTTCAGATCGTGGTTTTCCTGATATCCCTTGACCGCAATCCCGAGATCGTCGCCGTAGACACCGTCAATTTCGCCCGGCGAGAACTTGGCGCGGTCCAGAAGAATCTGCGCTCGCACCACCCTTGGCCCCGTCGCTCCCGGCGCCACAGCGCCGGTCTTGGCTGAGTCCTCTATATCGTCCGCCGCAAGACGCCCGGCGACCGGCGCATCAGCGCGCTGTTTCGCCTGTCTGACTGCGCCCGCTCCGGTCAGCGCCAGAATCGAGGCAGTGAACACTAGCAGATAACTTAGCCGCATACCCAACAATGGGCACTTTGCGGGCCGTTCCCAAGCCGCTACTGGTGGCCTTCACTCCCGAATGTCCTCGCCCAGCGTGAGTTTCGCTTCACTGCGCACAAAGCACCAGACCACCGTGGAATGCATGCTGTAGGGAGGTCGAGTAGATCCACATCAGGACCAGCGCAACGCGGGGAAAGAGCAGGAGAATGAACAGGAGGAAGCAGGGCATAGTCAGTCCTCAGAGCACCCGCGGTAGCCGTTCAGGTGGAAACGGTAACGCAGGTGGGATCTGAGGATCTGGCGAAGGTTGTCGTGAAATGCGGATTTGGCGACTGGGCTGGCAGAGCAAAGACTGAGCAAAGACTGCACTCGTTATGGCAGATTCTGCAGGCGGCTTTCGGGACGGACATCGCGTGTCAGATCACAAAAGCGACCCTTATCGTTGGGCGGACCGGGGCAGCGGGGCCGTGTTGAATATTCCGTGACGTTGGTCCTTTTCGTGCTCTGAATGGAGATTGACCATGCTGCAATGCTGAAACCCTGTTTTCAAAGGAAGAAATGAAATGCTTGGCTTAGGACTGCTCGGAACCATTATTGTGATTGTGATAATTGTTTGGATCGTCCGCAGGGTGTGAACGATTACGAATGAAGCTGACCGCCTGACCATATCCGGTCACATGACCATATATGGTTGGTGGCTCGCTGCTTCACTTTGGGGCCGACGGGTCGTCCGCCTGGCGGGTGCAACTTGCGCCGCACCGGCCTGAACGGCCATGTGCGGGCTGCCGGCTGCTTGTGACGCCGGGCTGGCCAAGGTTCGCCTCCGGCCAGTTGCTCAATTGTGCTGGAAGACGAGGGTGATCGACTTGTGCTCCGGCCTTACGACGCTGACCATCATGGTGCCATCCGCGGCAAGGGTGTAGCTTTCGAGAGTAACCGCGCCAGATTGCGTGGTTGTCACCTTCAAAACGTCGTGATCCCACCTGGTCTTACTCTTGAGGTCTTTGCCGGTATGAATCGTGGCGTTGTGCTCGCTGTCCGTGAGGTCCCTATAGAAGAAAGTCTCGGTGGCGCCTTCGTACACGAAACTGCGAGAGACGATAATGATTCCCTCCCGATCGTTGATCGTCACGGTGCCGGTTTGAACCACCGGCTGGCCGGCAAAGTCGCTCTTGGCGGGCACCAGCGTCCAGGTGCCATTCAGGGCGCTGTGGTCGCGCGCGAAGGCGGAGAACGTGAAGAGGAGGGTCGTCAAGACGGCTCCGGCAACTCTGGTAGTTGAATATGTCCGCATAATTTCCTTCCAGGGGCTGCCGTTTGAACCGAATCGGAGGTAGCCTTGGGCAATGTTAGAGCACGTGCAGTACCGTTCAGGCAAAAACGCTGACGCAGGCGGGATGAGGATCTGGCGAGGTTGTCGTTGGAACGCGAGTTTGACGGCTGCACTCGTTCGTGATCCGTGTCTTACCCCCGGGTCCCCCTACCGCCCCTTGATTCGGGTGCGGACTGCGTACAACGAGGTGCGCGCCGCAATAAACAGAGTCTGCCCGTCTTTGCCGCCGAACACCAACTGAAGTGGACGCTCCGGAACCTCGATCGTGTCAATCAGCTTGCCCAGAGGGCTGTATACATAGACTTGTCCCGCGGCGAGATACACGTTGCCTTGGACGTCGGTTGTGACCGACTCGCCACCCTGGTTGACAAAAAGCTTCATGTCCGGAATGCTTCCATCGGGTTGGACGGTCCCCACCCAGGTCGACACCTCGGATTCGTCGGTTATATAGAACGGCTTTCCCGGATTGGCGCGGGCGAGCCCGAACCCTCGCAGCAACGCGCTACTCTTGACACCCCAGGACATCGCTCCGCTCACGAAATCCTGGCCAGCCGGAATGAAGGTAGTGCCATCCGGCGAGACATACTGCCGGTACGGCTGCTGGAGCACGCCGGTGTTCAGGCGCCAATCGCTTACCGGCAGCACGGCGGTCATGCCGGGCCGCGGCTCGACGGGCTCCGGTCTCGAGAGCACCATCGCGTCACCCGGTGAACCCGGCTTAAAGGAGTAAACGGTTCCGCTGCCGGCGTACGAAATCACCATCAGGTTGCCGGCCTGGTCGAACGCCAGATTGATCGGGTCCAGAGGATCATCACGCACCGTGGAAAGCTGGCGGCTTGCCGCCGACCAGCAGTAGATGCGCTGCCAGTGGGCGTCCACAAAGTAGAAATCGCCGGAGGGGCCGGCCGCGCCGCCGGAGATGTTGAAAAAGCCTCCGGCCATTTTCTCCAGCTTGGCGCGGGCAGCAAGCACCGGGGAAGGAGCCTTCGCCAGCACCGCCGGCGCGTTGCCGGACACGTTCAGCCACGCGAACTCCCGCTGGCGGATTTCGACGTTATGGGTTTGGTCGTAAACCGCATCGTCGAACGACACTTTGCTGTTGCTGTAGCAGTGGATGTTGCGGAACCGGATATTCTTCGAGCCCGAGATCTTGATGGCCCAGGGGAACGGTTGAAAGGAGCTGATCACACGATAGATGTGGAAGTTGGACACGGTAATGTTGCTCGAGCCATCGATTTCGAGCGGCAGCGCGAACCCTCCTTCGCCGCGTTCCTCTTCGGTTTGCAGCGCATAGATCTGCCAGTTGGAGACGTTGTGGAGTTGCACTTCGTAGCGGACGTGATGCTCGCTCGACATTTCATAAACCCGCCCGGGGGTCGAAGTATCGGATACCAGCATGCCGGCCTGAGCGAAGGTGCTTGGAGTCCAGATATCGAAAAACGTGCCGCCGCCGCCATCGGTCACCCACAAGCTGGGATACTGCCCGTCCCAGCGGCGATTGAGGTCGGGATCGGCCGTGTGAGTGTTGTTGTAGGGGTTGTCGCGGCTGCCGTCGAGCTTGTTGGTGCCGTGCCCGCCCAAAAAGCGGACGTCATTCATCATCGAATTGCTGCCGGCCATCCATTTGGCGGCCACTGCCCGCGGGTTGATGCCGTTAGTGTAAAGCCCGATCCCGATAAGGATGTTGGTTCCGCCTTTGGGCGCCTCGATCAGCGGCTTGGGCGCACCGACACCCTGAAACGCGGAAGTGGAATCGAGCAGGTCGATCTGGGTAGCACTGGGATGTAGTCCAATCATGACGGTATCCGGGCGCAGCACGATCGTGTCGCTGACCACATACCGGCCCGTTGGCAAATAGATGGCGCGGTGTCCGGCAATCGCCTTCCGGAAGGCTTCGGTATCGTCCGTGGAACCATCGCCCTTGGCGCCCAGGGAGCGAATATTCACCCAGGTGTCGCGGGCCGGCAGATCGGGCAGGTCGGACGCCACGGGGAGAGGCATGGCGCTCAGGACGGTGGCTTCAAAAATGTCTTTGTTTCCCGGAATGGCGCCGATATCCGCGTAGTTCAATCCGTGCGAGAACACCTTGACGTCGTACATGGCGCCCGGCCCGGCAACCTGCCTGCCGCTCTCACCGAAGAGGGCAAACGTAGGCACGCGGCTGCAAACCACGTTTTCCATGTTGATTTGGGTGCGGGCGCTGTTTTCCAGACTCACGATCACCGCGGGGCCGGAGATCTCCTCCATGCGGGCGTCTTTCACCCAGAGATCGTCCGGAAAGCCGGGATCGATGGCGATTGCCGTGGGAACGTTCCGGAACCGCGGCCGGATGAGCGTGAGACCGGCGGCGCGCTCCCGGATGGCGGCCTCGCGCTGCCCTTCAAACGTTGCATCGACCACCGTGAACTGCCAGCCAGGAGCAGGAGTTCCTGTCCAGATGCCGTACCGGCCACCGTAGAAGCGCACATCCTCGGCGACGTTGCCGCCCTCATGAATGGCCGCGATGCCGGAACCGATGTGAAAATCCATGTGCGCCAGGAAGCAGTGTTGGGCATAGTGAGCGCGCACGCCGACGGCGCCGGGATTGCCGTCCTTGATCTCGAGATCGATATTGCTCAAGGCCGAATAGAAGGTGCCTGCCCCGGCATCCGGAGGCTGGCCGCCACGTCCGGCGCCGGGACGCCCACCCGCAAAGAACACGACCAGGTTCTCTTTATCCCTGTCCTGGTAGCCCGGAGTGTTTTCGCCTAGCACCAACACCGGGCGGGTCGCGCCGTACCCGATTACCCGAATTCCGGGCCAGATGTAGATCGTCCTGGACAGGCGGTATCGCCCTTCGGGTACAAACACGATTCCCTGGTTGGAGGTCTCCTGGACTTTGTCGATCGCCTGCTGGAGGGCGGCAGTGTCATCTGCAAGGCCGTCGCCATGAACGGGAAAATGATCCCGCGTCAGGTAAATCGCCTTGGCGTCGTCCAGACGGACGGTGTAATACGAAATTCCCCACAAGGGGGCAGTAGCCCCCATGACGGCAAGGAATGGGACAGCTCGTTTCAACATTGGACAATCTCCGACCGGTCGGACGCAACCGGAAATCATTCCGGGCTTACATCTAAGCCTGAACGCGGCCAGCTCTGCCGTGAGGTGTCCTGCCTATCGCACGTATGGACCCACGCAAGCACTTGTTTATCAGGTTTCAATCTGCGGCGGAAGGGCTCGGAGCTCGGCGCCAACGCTTGGCCGCCAACGCGCAGCACTGCCGCCCCGCCATCTCCAAGCTCTTTTGCGCCACTTGTTATACTGGCATTTCCCATGCTCAGAGTTCGTTTCGCGCCGTCCCCCACTGGTTTCCTGCACATCGGCAGCGCGCGCACGTTCATCTTCAACTGGTTGTATGCCCGCCACAACGGCGGCTCGATGATCCTGCGCATCGACGATACCGACGTCGAACGCAATACCGAAGCCTCGCTCACCTCTATCTATGAGGGATTGCGCTGGCTCGATCTCGGCTGGGACGAGGAATACCGCCAGTCCGAGCGCCTCGCCCTGCATCGCCAGGTGGCCGAAGCCATCTTCCAAAAGGGTCTCGCCTATCGCGATTTCACGCCGGCCCATGCGGGCGAGTCGGAGAAATCCGGCGCGCAAGGCACGTGGCTCTTCAACGCCGATATGCGCGCCATGCCGCGCGAGCAAAGCGACCGCCGCGCCGCCTCGGGCGAGCCCTTCGCCCTGCGCTTCCGCGTGCCGCGCGATATCCAGCACACCGTTCGCTTCGCCGACGCCGTCTACGGCGATCAAGCCAAATCCACTGCCGATATCGAGGATTTCGCGCTGGTGCGCAGCGATGGCATGCCCACATACCACCTGGCCTCCTGCGCCGACGACGCCGACCTGCGCATCAGCCACATCATCCGCGGCCAGGACCATCTCACCAACACCTTCAAGCACGTTCTCATCTTCGAAGCCGCCGGGGCCGGGGCGCCGCAGTTCGCCCACCTGCCGCTGCTGGTCGCGCCCGATGGCACCAAGCTCTCCAAGCGCCGTCACGGCCCCGTGGTCAGCGTCACCACTTACCGCGACGCCGGATTCCTGGCCGGCGCCTTCGTCAACTTCATCGTGCTGCTCGGCTGGTCTCCCAAGAACGACCGCGAGCAGATGACCCGCCAGGAATTGATCGACGCTTTCTCTCTTGAAGGCATCAACCGTTCCAACGCCGTCGTTAATTTCACGGAAGAAGATCCGTTCGATCCCAAGGCGGTGTGGCTCAATGCCGAGCACATCCGCACCATGCCGGCCGAAGAGCTGTCGGATCGCCTGTTGCCCATCGTGCGCGCCGCCGGCCACTCCATTGAGCCGCGCAAGATGCTTCAGATCACGCGCCTGATTCAAGAGCGCATCCGGCTGCTCAACGACGTGCTCACGGTGGCCGATTTCTTTCTTACGGAAACGCTGGCGCCTTACGACTCCGCCGAGCTCATCCCCAAGAAGGGCGATCGAGCGCTGGCGCTCGCGGTGCTCGAGCGCGCCGCCCGAGTGCTGGCCACGGCCGAATTCTCCCACGATGGCCTGGAAATCGCCTTGCGCGGCGCCGCCGTCGAGCAGGGCATCAAGCCCGGCCAGATGTTCGAGCCGATCCGCGTGGCCGTCTGCGGCCGCAAGACCGCTCCGCCGCTGTTTGGAACCCTCGAAGCGCTCGGCCGCGAAACCTGCCTGCGCCGCATTGACCAGGCCATCGGAAAGTTGAAAACGTCATGAACCCGGAAGCTCCGATTAGCACACTCCTACGCTCTAGGATTCTCTCAATCGGCTGGCATTCGCGTTTGATATTTTGCTTGGGTGTCGCACGCCCGGAACGGGATGTAAGAGTGGCCTCAGCCCCAAATGAACGCTATCATCGAAACGATGGCATCAGTCCGCATCACAGCAGCTGAACTCGCCCGTAACGTCCATTACGTGCTGGCCAAGGTCTAGACAGGCGTCGAGGTGATCGTGGAGCAGGACCATCGTACTGTAGCGGTGATCCGGTCGTCAATGCGAAGCGCCCAGAATCGGCTAGCTCAACCCGTACACCTGTCTGGGCGCGAGACATGCCGGAAATCGATCAACGAGGGCTTTCCGCACTGTATAACAGTAATGACACTCATCGACGAAATCATCCGCCAGTTCAAGTCCGTATTCTTTTGCTAGAGCGCTCGGGCCCCCGCTCAACAGCGGACCACAAATTGGATGTTGGCGGGCATTGTATTCGCGAGCCAGATCGCAAAGCGGCGTTTCCCACATATTGCCCATGCTCAGTCCCTGACAAATGTGGACATTTCCGTAGCAGTCGAGGTGGACCCGCGCGGGCTCCCTTAATTCTTCGTGCAGGCAGCTGGTCAATTCCTCACTCCGCCGCCGCGGCAACCCCACGGTGAGCTTCTCTGCCGCGCGTCCTCTGAACAAAACTCCGCCTCCTATGACAGGTTGGCCCTTACTTGGCGATTCTCTTTGGCAGGCCGCAGGGGCTGGCGACTCGATACAGATCGTATCGCAGGGGATTCCCAAGTTTACTGCAGCAGCGAGAGCCAGCTTGGCGGGATTGCTTCCACCTGTGCTTTGGTGAAAAGCGTCATTGCTCACGCTGAGGTCCGCTATCCCGATGTCCCTGATGGGGCCGAGCCAGATCTCGGCATCCTCGGTTGAGGTGGCCCAGTATGCGTTCGTCACGATGCCGGCCCGCAAACCCAACGTGGCAGCCAACCGGAGCCCCTCCAACAAAAGGGGATAGTACAGGAAGGCCTCTCCGCCCTCGAAGTACACGGTCTCCACCGTGCCCATGCGCTCGATCTCCGCGAATGCTCGGCGGAGTTGCTCGCAGGTGAAAGTACCGCGCGCCTCTGGCGAGCAATGCAGGAAGCAGTGGTCGCACGTGTGCGTGCACGAATAAGTGAGCAAGAAGTGAATTCCGTTCAGCGTCAAATTTCCCATAGCCCCGGCCTCGTTCGCTCCATTGAAGGGTTCCTACATCTCCTTGATCGTAACGAATAGTCGCGCCGTAGAATAGGGCCGCGATCTCGTCCTGCATGTCTGCTCCACGCACCCGTGCCAGCCAGTGCGGCCGTGCGTCGGAAACGAATGGTAGGCAATCAGGAAGTTAGAACATGGTGACGGAACTTGGTGACGGACGTAGCCTTCCCCCGCGATTGAGGACGGACCGCATTACAACTTTCTTCCCCCGCAGAATCAATAAGCTATAGCGAATTAATTGCTCCAGGCGTCTGCTACTCTCAAACCAGGAGGAGCGTTTGTGAACCCGGAACCCCTGAACGCGCCTCGAACCATCGTTTCTCCGCAATTACCTTTCGCTATGCCCACGCACCAACCCATCCCGCCGGCCCTCTGCACCCGTTCACACGAAAGATTGCGAAACGAACCCAATTTCACCGACCGATCCCGCAACCCGCCGGCAAACATCATTCACGAAACGAAGCCAATTCCGGCCGATCAGCACCGCCGCCCGCTGACCCTCAACACCCGCCAACACGAAATTACCAAACGAACCCAATTTCGCCCGCAATTGATTGCAAACAAAACCCATCCGCCTCTCCTGGCAAACCCAATTCCATCCCAATTCCACAGCCATGCCACGCCGCCATCTCAAAGCCATTTTGCGCATCGCGTTATACTGGCATTTCCCATGCCCAGAGTCCGCTTCGCGCCTTCCCCCGCTGGTTTCTTGCACGTCGGCAGCGAAGCGCTCGGCCGCGAAACCTGCCTGCGCCGCATTGATCAGGCCATCGGAAAGTTGAAAACGTCATGAACCCGTCGAATCCCACCGCGCCGCCTTCCCTCGCGGCCGGTCCCTCCAATTTCGTCCGCGACATCATCCTGGAAGACCTGAAGACCAACAAGTACCAGGGTCGCGTCCATACCCGCTTCCCTCCCGAGCCGAACGGCTATCTGCACATTGGCCACGCGAAGTCCATCTGCCTGAACTTCGGCCTGGCCGCCGAGTTCGGCGGCAAGACCAACCTGCGCTTCGACGACACCAACCCCGAAAAGGAAGAGACCGAGTATGTCGATTCCATCATGGAAAACGTCAGGTGGCTGGGCTTCGATTGGGAAGACCGGCGCTACTACGCGTCCGACTATTTCGACCAGTTATATGAGTGGGCCATCCAACTCATCCGCAGAGAAAAGGCTTACGTCTGCGACTTGACCGCGGATGAGGTGCGCCAATATCGCGGCAGCCTCACCGAGGCCGGCAGACCCAGCCCCTACCGCGACCGCTCCATGAAAGAAAACCTCGATCTGTTCGAGCGCATGAACAACGGCGAATTCCCGGACGGATCGCGTACCCTGCGCGCCAAGATCGATATGGCCTCGCCCAACCTGAACATGCGCGATCCCGTTATGTACCGCATTCTGCACGCCGACCACCACCGCACCGGCAACCGGTGGTGTATCTATCCGATGTACGACTTCGCCCACGGCCAATCCGATTCCATCGAGGAAATCACCCACTCCATCTGCACTCTCGAGTTCGAAGACCACCGTCCGCTCTACGATTGGTACCTCGAACAGTTGGGGATTTATCATCCCCAGCAGATCGAGTTCGACCGCCTGAACCTCACCTACACGCTCTTGAGCAAACGGAAATTGTTGACGCTGGTGCAGAACGGCCACGTGCGCGGCTGGGACGATCCGCGCATGCCCACGCTCTCCGGCATCCGCCGCCGCGGTTACACGCCGGAAGCCATCCGCAATTTCTGCAAAGCCATCGGCGTCTCCAAAACCAACGGCTCGATCGAGCTCGGCCTGCTGGAACACCACGTGCGCGAAGACCTCAACCGCCGCTCGCCGCGGGTCATGGCCGTGCTTCGCCCGCTCCGCCTGGTGATCGACAACTATCCTGAAAACCAGGTGGAAGACATGGAGGCCGTCAACAACCCCGAAGACCCGTCCGCCGGGACCCGGCGCGTGCCGTTTTCGCGCGTTCTCTACATCGAGCAGGACGACTTCCGCGAAGATCCGCCCAAGCAGTATTACCGCTTGTCGCCCGGCCGCGAAGTGCGCCTGCGCTACGGCTACTTCGTCACCTGCACCCGCGCCGTCAAGAACCAGGCCGGCGAAGTGGTGGAGATCCATTGCACCTATGACCCGGCCACGCGCGGCGGCAACGCGCCCGACGGCCGCAAGGTGAAGTCCACCATTCACTGGGTCTCCGCCGCGCACGCGATCGACGCCGAAGTGCGGCTTTACGAAAATCTCTTCATCAAGGAAGACCCCAACCAGACCGAAGAAGGCCAGGATTTCACCGCCAATCTGAATCCTCATTCGCTCGAAGTCGTGACGGGCGCCAAACTTGAACCCTCGCTCGCAGGCGCCGTCGCCGGCAGCCGTTACCAGTTTGAACGCCTCGGCTATTTCACGGTGGACCCCGATTCCAGCGCCGCGAGCCTGGTCTTCAACCGCACGGTGGGGCTGAAGGACGCGTGGGCGAAGATCGAGAAGCGGGGCAAATGATCATCCTTGGAATCGGCGGAGTCCTGGGCGATGCCGCGAGCGCCGTCCTCAAAGACGGCGAGTTGGTGGCCGCCGTCGAGGAATCCAAGCTCGCGCGCGGCGCCCACACCGGCAACCGCGGCGAACTGCCGGAACACGCCATTGCCACCTGCCTCGAGCTGGCCGCCGCGCGGCCGGAGCAGGTGGACGCTGTGGCCGTGGTGCGGCCGATTCCCGAATCCGATTTCCATTTGAAGCTCCGCGCGCGCTTCCCGCAGAGCCGCATCGTGGTGCTGGAACACCACCTGGCGCATGCCGCCTCGGCCTACTACGCTTCGCCCTTCGACGAAGCCACGGTTCTGACGCTCGACCGCGGCGGCGATTTCCGCTGCGGATCGCGATGGCAGGCCCGCGGCACGCACATGACCCTCGAGCAGGAGCAATATTCGCCGGATTCGCTCGGCGACCTCTATGGCCGCGTCACCGAACTGCTGGGCCTCGCCGCCAACGAAGAGGAACACAAGGTGCAGTGGCTCTCGGTGGCCGGCGACGATCGGTATTGCGGCCTCTTCCTCGAAATCCTGCGCCTTTCCGACACTGGCCCGCGCCTCGACCGTTCCTTCCTGTCCACCGACCGGCTGCGCAACGGCGGCTTCGGCCCGCGCTTCTATGAACGCCTCGGATTGGAGGACGGCCAGCCGGTTCCCGAGGAGCTGCGCACGCACCTCGCGGCCGGCATCCAGAAGGCCGTCGAAGCCGCCGCCATCCGCATGTCCGGCGACGGCCGCAACCTGTGCCTGGCCGGCGGTCTCGGGCTGAACGCCCTGTTAGTTTCGGCGCTCGAGAACCGTTCGGGGTACCGGAACGTCTTCGTGCAGCCGGTTTCCGGCAATGCCGGAACGGCCATCGGCGCGGTGCTCGAAGCCTGGCATACGGTCTACGGGCAGGAGCGCCGCGTCCCATTCCATACGCTGGCTTTGGGACCGGCCTATGCCGCCGCCGAGATCAAGCAGGTGCTCGAAAACTGCAAGCTGCGCTTCCGCTACCTGCTCACCACCGAAGAGGTGATCGCGACCGCCGTCGAGCAGTTGAACGACAACAAGATTGTCGCCTGGATGCACGGCCGCATGGAGTTCGGCGCCCGCGCCCTCGGCAACCGCAGCATTCTGGCTTCGCCGCTCGACCCCTATTCCACCGAGAACCTCAACCTCTTTATCAAGCATCGCGAGCCGTTCCGCAAATTCGCGGCTTCCGTGCCGGCGGAGCTGTGCTCCGAATATTTCGAGGTGGGCTCCAATGCGCGCTACCTTTCCACGGTGGGCCGCGTACGGCCGGAGCATCGCGACCGCTTCGCCGCCGCCATCCTGGCCGGCGATATGGTCCGCGTGCACGCCGTCGATCGCGACGAGAACCCGCTCTATTGGAAGCTGCTGCACGCCGCCGGCAAGGCTTCCGGGCTGCCGGTGCTCTACAACACCTCGTTCAACTTATTCGGCGAACCGCTGGTCTGCACGCCCCGCGACGCCGTGCGCAGTTTCTACTCTTCAGGGATCGATGCGATGTTCGTGGGTAATTTCTTCCTGCAGAAGTAAGTCGCCCCGGCCGGGAAGGTTGATCTGATCGTGTATCGGGCCGACGCGTTTCACCAGCGCGGCCCGCCAGTCCGATTCGAGCTTGGAAAGCTTCTTGCCGTAGACCTTCTTGAGGTCCTTGCTGCCTTTCGCCCAGGCGATCTGCAGGTACTCCACGCCAAAGGTTTCATACAGGTACTGCACGAAACCTCCCAGCTCCGGATAGGTATCGTCGGGAGAATATATGGAGGATTTCCATTCCGGGTTGACCATCAGTTTGAGCGGAATCCATTGCTTGCTCTGCAGCAGGCCCAGGCACTGCCGGTTCATCAGGGACGAATTGTTGTCCACCACGTAGTTCGCCAGGCCCTCCTGCAACCAGTGCTCGCCCGGTCCCCACAGGTTGGAGACAATTTCGTGGGTCAGCTCGTGGGCCAGGCTCAATTCGGAGAACGGCGCCACCACGCAAAACACGGCGTGCTGTGTGGGCCTGGAGCGGCCGATCACTTCAGCCCCGATCAGTTCGTTCATGCGCGCGATGGACCCCACGAAGAAAACGTGGATGACGGGATCGTAGCTGGTGGCGCCCAGCACCTTGAGCACGGAAGCGCGGCCGAGTTCGGCGACATCTTTGAGCTGCGCGAGCCGGCGCTCGGCCTCCGAGTCCGCCTCGAAGTTCAGCTCGAAGTGGGGCTCGCGCTCGGTCTTCCAGTTGAAGCCCGCGTGCTCGAAGTAAGGCCGCAGGTGCTCGTCCACGAACGACTCCCCGGAATTGGACTGGGCCTTGAGCCACGGCGCCAGAGCCATCGCCATCACCGACAAGGCGCAAATCGAGCGAGTATACATCTACTGTAGAAATTATCTCATGCGAGCCGCGACTTGTCGCACGACCGTAAGGGAGCGCTCTTCGCGGAATACGAGATTTGCTGAAACGGAATGCTCACTCATTTCGCGGCAGTGTCACTTTCGGACCATGGCGCCACGTGTACCGACGTGGTCTTCACGATGGCGCTCACCGCGTCATTGGGCTGCAACCGCATCTCCGCCACCGATTGCGCCGTGACCACGGCCACCAGCGGAATGCCGCAGTCCAGCTCCACACGCGCCAGCGGGCCTTCCAGAATGACGGATCGCACATGGCCCGCCAGCCGGTTGCGCGCGCTGGAAGTTGCAACGGGTTCGCGGCTGATGGCGACGTCCTCGCCGCGAATGCAGGCCACCACCGGGCCGGCCTCGCCGGAATCGATCGATTGCAAACGCGCCGCGCCTATCTCCAAAGTGAGCAGTCCGTTTTCACGCGCCGCGATGCGCGCGGGCAAGACGTTTTCGACGCCCACGCATTCGGCCACCTGGGCGTTGGCGGGATGGCGGAAGACCTCCTGCACGGGCCCGGCCTGTAGGATGCAGCCGCCCACCATCACCGCCATCCAATCGCCCAGCGCCACCGCCTCCATGCGGTCGTGCGTGACAATGATGCTGGGAACGCCGGCCGTGAGCAGCATGTCGCGCAACTGATGACGGGTGCGGAGCCGCGTGGCAGCGTCGAGCGCGGAAAGCGGCTCGTCGAGCAGCAGCAGGGCCGGCTCGGCGGCGAGCGCGCGCGCCAGCGCCACGCGCTGCTGCTGGCCGCCGGAAATCGAGCCGGGCAGGCGCGTGGCCAACTCGGCCAGTCCGAAGGCTTTCAGGTATTCCCTGCCCTTGCCGGGACGCGCGGCGAACGCGATGTTCCGCGCGACGGTGAGGTGCGGAAACAGCGCGTAGTCCTGGAACAGAAACCCGGCGCGCCGTTTTTGCGGCGGCAGGCAGATTGAACGGGAGGCGTCGAACCATCGCTCGCCGCGGAAGGTGATGGCGCCTTCGTCCGGGCGGTCCAGGCCCGCCAGCATCCGCAGCAGGGTGGTCTTGCCGGCGCCGGAAGGGCCGAACAGCACCGTGACCGGCGATTGATCGAACGGAATCCGCAGTTGGGCGTCGAGCGAGAAGCCGGAATTGAGGCGCGCCCGGCAACCGCAGTTCAGTTCGCCGGCCATATTGCCCAGACCCGGCGCTGCAACGCGTAGGTGGCCGCCAGCACCGCAAAGGAGAAGGCCAGCAGGAACAACGAAGTCTCGGTGGCGGCGCCGTAATCGAGCGCCTGCACCTGGTCGTAGATGGAGATGGAAACCGTTCGGGTGACGCCGGCGATATTGCCGCCCACCATTAGGACGACGCCGAATTCGCCCATGGTGTGGGCGAAACTGAGGATCGCGCCGGTGGCGATTCCGGGGGCGGCCAGCGGCGCGATCACGCGCCGGAAAGTGGCCGCGCGCGAAACCCCCAGGCACCAGGAAGCTTCCACCAGTCTGCGGTCGACGCCGGCGAAGGCTGTCGCCACCGGCTGCACCGTGAATGGCAGGCTATAGAGCACCGAGGCCAGCAGCAGGCCCTGAAACGAGAACGGCAACATGCCGCCCGTGAGCTTGGCATAGAGCGCTCCCACCGGGCTGTGCGGCCCGATGGCCAGCAGCACGTAGAAACCCAGCACCGTGGGCGGCAATACCAGCGGCAGCGCCACCACCGCTTCCACCAGAAACTTCCACCGCCGCCGCGAAAACGAGATCCAATACGCCAGCGGCACCCCGACCGTCAAAAGGATCGCGGTGGTGGAAGCCGCGAGCCGCACGCTGAGCCAGATGGCCTGATAGTCCATATCAATCGCCCGATCAATTACCGGGCAGGGAGAAGCCGTATCGAACCAGAAGCGCCCGTCCCGCGGGCCCCGTCAGCCAGTCGCGAAACTGGCGGGCGGCGGCGGAATCTTTCAGAATCACGCCACACTGTTCCATCTTGGGATACGTCTCCGCGGGCACCTCCCAGTATCGCCCCTGGCCGCGCGCCGCTGGAGCCGAGGCCAGCGAGAGCGCTACGATTCCCACGTCGGCCGCGCCGCTCTGGACGAACTGAAAGGCCTGCGAGATATTTTCGCTGAGCACCAGTTTCGCCTGGAGGCTATCGTAGAGACCCATGGCACGCAGCGCGGCTTCCGCGGCGCGCCCGTAGGGCGCATGTGTAGGGTTGGCGATGGCCACATGGCGCACCGAAGGATCGCGCAGCGCCGTCGCCGGATCAAGCGCCGATGCGGATGGCACCCAGACGACGATGCGGCCGGCCGCGTAGTTGAAGACGGCGCCGGCAGCCAGCCCGTCGTGGGCCAGCGTCTGCGGGTATTGCGCGTCGGCCGAGAGGAACAGATCGAACGGCGCGCCGTTGCGGATTTGCGCATAGAAATTGCCGGAGGAGCCATAAGCCACGCGCAGTTGGGTATCCGGATGTGCCTGGTGGAAGGAGCGGGACGCCTCTTCGAGCGCAAACTGCAGATCGGCGGCCGCGGCGATGGAGAGCGTGTGGGCCTGTGGCGCTCCGGCGCAGCCGGCGCAGAGCGAGCAGGCGGCCAGAATCGCCGAAGCGCGGAAATCCCGGATCGATCTCATTTGGGCAAGACACTAGCTATGTTAGCAGTGGCGTCCGCCATGCCGAAGAGGCGCGGCCTGTTTGGTATAATCAATCAGCACGCCCAATCCGGTGAGGTGCGAGAGCGGTTGAATCGGGCGGTCTCGAAAACCGTTGAACCTTTGCGGGTTCCGTGGGTTCGAATCCCACCCTCACCGCCATAATTTTCATCAATGGCTTCCGACGAATAGCACCATTCAGGGCAGTCCGGCCCAGTATAGAGCGGCGCCGACGATGGCCACGATTGCCCATTGTATGGGGAGCCGAAAAGTATCCACGACAGGCGCGTAGCAAGTTCCTTGAAGCGGCGAGAAGATCCAGGAGTATCCAATAGCCATAATCCTCTTGCGTTTTTATCTTACCGATGGGTAAGATAACAGGAGTGCCGCCCGTTGTCACTAGGCGGGCGCATATGGTTCGTCATGTCAAGAGACATCTCCGCATCGCCATCGCCCCGCACGGCCTTCGCCGACCGGCGGCGCGACCCAGCCACCAAACGCGAGGCGGTGTTGAAAACCGCCGCACAGTTGTTCCTTGAAAAGAGTTATGGCCGGACGTCCATGAACGACGTGGCCGACCGGCTAAACATCACCAAGCCCGCGCTTTATCACTATTTCGACAACAAGGAGGACATTCTCCTTGAGTGTTATCGTTCGGGTGTTGGGCTGATTGAGGAAATCCTTAACGAAATCGCCGATCACTGTGGAACTGGACTGCAAAAGGTGGAAGCATTCATCCACTCGTACGCCACCGTGATGACCGTCAACTTCGGACGGTGCGTCATGCGTCTGGACGAGGGCGACCTTACGAGCGACGCGCGCACCGAGATGCGGGCCTACAAGAGAAAAATCGACCGCCGTTTGCGCGGGTTCATCCAGGAAGGGATTGCGGATGGATCGATTGTGTCGTGCGATACGAAAATCGCCGCATTTTCCATCGCCGGCGCCCTGAACTGGATCTGCATGTGGTATGAACCCGATGGCGCCCTGTCCGCGGAAGAGATTGCCACTCAGTTCGCGAGGACTTTGACGCAAGGGCTTCGCCCTTGAAATCCCCGCGGGATTTGGAAGTCAGAAGTCAGGAGTCAGGAGTCGGAAGTCAGAAGAGGAGTAATTCGCATGAGCGTTGAAGCAGTTGTCAAACCAGTCGCGGCGGCAGTGTCTTCTCCGGACCACGCGCCCTCGGGCGTGATCCGCAAAGCGGGGGTGCTGGGGGCGGGAACCATGGGGTCGCGGATCGCGGCGCACCTGGCCAACGCCGGCTTGCCCGTGGTTCTGTTGGACATCCCATCGGAAAAAGGCGCGCGCAGCGCCATTGCGTCGCAGGAGCTCGATGCCCTCAAGAAGAGCAAACCAGCGGCGTTTTACGATCCTGCGTATGCGGCACGCGTTTCCGTGGGAAATTTCGATGACGATCTGGCGTTGCTGGCCGATTGCGACTGGGTGATCGAGGCTGTCACCGAGAACCTGGCGATCAAGCAGGACCTGCTGGATAAGGTAGCGCCGCACTTGAAGCGGGACGCGATCCTGACCACCAATACCAGCGGCCTGCCGGTTGCGTCGATTGCGGCCAAACTGCCGGAGTCGGTCCAGCGGCGTTGGTTCGGAACTCACTTCTTCAATCCGCCGCGCTACATGCGGCTGGTGGAGATCATTCCCACGCCGCAAGCGAACGCGGCGGCCATTGCCGCGGTGGCGCACTTCGCCGACCTGCTGCTCGGCAAGGAGGTGGTGTTCGCGCGTGACACCCCCAACTTCATCGCCAACCGGATCGGCGTCTTCATCATGCTGGAAGCGGTGCGCCTGATGCAGGAGGAAGACCTGACCATCGAAGAGGTGGACGCACTGACCGGAAGCGCGATCGGCTGGCCGCGCACGGGGACGTTCCGGCTGGCAGATATGGTGGGACTCGATGTGCTGGCGCACGTGGCTGCCAACTTCGAGGGTTCGGGCGCGCTGCCGCCGTTCATCCGGACCATGCTGGAGCGCCGCTGGCTGGGAGATAAAACCAAGCAGGGTTTCTACAGGAAAGAGAAGGATGCCGAAGGCAAAGAGATCCGGCTGGTGCTGGATTGGAAGACGCTCGAATACGTTCCGGCTATCCGGCCCAAGATCCCGGCGCTCGAAATGGCGAAGAATGCCGAACGGTTGCCGGAGCGCCTGGCCCAACTTCTGACGGGCGATGTGCGCAAGGACAAATTCGCGCGCTTCCACTGGCGGCTCCTGAGCGCCTTGTGGAACTACGCGGCGGATTGCCTGCCGGAGATCGCCGACGATGCGGCCAGCGTGGACCGCGCCATGCGAACGGGGTTCAACTGGGAAATGGGGCCGTTCCAGCTCTGGGATGCGGCCGGAGTCCGCGGAACCGTCGAGCGCATGCGGGGCGCCGGGGAGCGGGTGAGCCCGATTGTCGAACGCCTGCTGGCCGCGGGAGCCGACGCGTGGTACCGGCGCGACGGCCGCGAGTGCTTCGATGTGGCGAGCGGCGCTTACCAGCCGGTTAAGGAGGCCGAAGGCATCGCGCGCATCGCCAGGTTCCGCGCGGCCAACGGCGTGGTGCGGCACAACCCGGGCGCGTCGCTGGTGGATCTGGGCGACGGCGTGGCCTGCCTGGAACTGCACTCGAAGAAGAATGCCGTGGGTGAAGACATCATACGGCTGGCGACCGAAACATTTTCGCCGCAGAGCGATGCCGTGCGGAATTTCGAGGCGTTCGTGATCAGCGGGGATGCGGAGAACTTCTCGGTGGGGGCCAACCTGATGCAACTGCTGTTGAGCGCCCAGGAAGGGGAGTGGGACGAAGTCGATTTCGCCGTGCGGGCATTCCAGCGTATGACGGCGGCGATCAAGTTCTGCCCGCGTCCCGTGGTGGTGGCGCCGTATTCGTTCTGCCTGGGCGGCGGGGCGGAGATCGCCATTCACGGCGCCCGGCGGCAGGCTCATGCCGAGTTGTACATGGGACTGGTGGAAACCGGCGTCGGCGTGGTGCCGGCCGGAGGCGGCTGTAAGGAAATGCTGCTGCGCGCGCTGGATGTGGCGGCGGCGGTTCACGGAACTGTCCGCAATGAATCGGTGGAGCTGTCGGGAGCGCTGCGCAGGACCTTCGAAACCATCGCCATGGCTAAGGTATCCACATCGGCAGTGGAGGCGCGCCACATGGGCCTGCTGCTGCCGGCAGACCGCATCACCATGAACCGCGAGCGTCTGCTGAACGACGCCAAGCAGGCGGCCCGCGAAATGGCGGCGAGCGGTTACTGCGCCCCGCTGCCGCGCACCGATATTCCGGCGCCGGGCGAGAACATGCTGGCCACCCTCAAACTCGGGGTCTACGTCATGCGGCAGGGCGAATTCATCAGTGACCACGACGTAAAGGTAGCCAACTGGGTGGCGTACGTTCTGTGCGGCGGCCCGGTCACGCCCGGCACCCTGGTCAGCGAGCAGTATCTGCTGGATCTGGAGCGGGAAGCGTTCCTTTCGCTTTGCGGCGAAAAGAAAACCCAGGAGCGGATCGCTTTCACATTGAAGAGCGGGAAGCCATTAAGGAATTGATCCGAGCCGCGACCGTTAGGGAGCGGAGTGCTTGAGGAGAACACATGAGAGACGCAGTGATTGTGAGCGCGGTGCGGACGGCGGTGGGCAAGGCTCCCAAAGGAATGTTGCGGTCGACGCGCCCCGACGATCTGGCGGCAGTGGCCATCGAGGGAGCGCTGGGGCGTGTGCCCGCGCTGGATAAGAAAGAAGTGGAGGATGTGATCATCGGCTGCGCCATGCCGGAAGGCGAGCAGGGCATGAACGTGGCGCGGGTGGCTGCGCTGCGCGCGGGCATGCCGATTGAGTCCTCTGCCATGACCATCAACCGTTATTGCGCATCCGGGCTGCAATCCATCGCGCTCGCGGTAGAGCGCATACGCGGCGGGGGAGCCGACGTGATCGTGGCCGGCGGGACCGAATCCATGTCTTTTATTCCGATGGGCGGCCACAAGATTTCCATCAACCCCTGGCTCCAGCAAAACTATCCGGATTCGTATCTGTCGATGGGGCTGACCGCCGAGCGCGTGGCGCGGCACTACGGCATCTCGCGCCAGCAGGCGGACGAGTTCGCACTGGCCAGCCACACCAAGGCGCTGGCCGCACAGGTCGCGGGAAAGTTCCAGCAGGAGATCGTGCCGGTGAAGGTCGCTTTCTCGACGCCGGACGCGAAGTCGAAGGTCCGCAAGACCGAGGTGGAGTTCCGGATTGATGAAGGGCCGCGCGCCGATACCTCCATGGAGGCGCTGGGCAAGCTGAAGGCGGCTTTCCATGCTGCGGGTACGGTCACGGCGGGCAACTCCTCGCAGACTTCGGACGGCGCCGCGGTCGCGGTGGTGATGTCCGAGGAACGGGCCCGGGCGCTGGGAATCCAGCCGATGGCTCGCCTGGTGGCTTTCGCCTATGCGGGCTGTCTGCCGGAGGAGATGGGGATCGGCCCGGTATACGCCGTTCCCAAGGCGCTCAAACTGGCGGGCCTGAGCCTGGGCCAGATCGATGTGATCGAGTTGAACGAAGCCTTCGCGTCGCAATCGCTGGCCGTAATCAAGACCCTGGGGCTGGCGATGGACCGCGTGAACGTAAACGGCGGCGCGATTGCGTTGGGGCACCCACTGGGCTGCACGGGGGCCAAGCTTACCGCCGGGCTGCTGCAGGAGCTGAAACGGCGCAAGGCCAGGTACGGGATGGTGACGATGTGCGTGGGGGGCGGCATGGGCGCCGCGGGAATCTTTGAAAATCTGAATTAAAAGAAGAATACAGAAGTCAGGAGTCAGAATATGGGAACCAACGTGCAAGCGATGGCGAAACGGGTCAAAGGCGGCAGCTTCCTCACCGAGGAACGCGATCCGCAAGACGTATATACACCTGAGGACCTCTCCGAGGAGCACCGGCAGATTGCGAAGACCGCAATCGACTTCACCCAGAACGAAGTGATGCCCGTGGCTGCCGAGATCGAGGCCAAGAACTTCGGGGTGACCAAGGGTCTGCTGCGCAAGGCCGGCGAGCTCGGGCTGATGTGCGTGGACATCCCCGAAGCCTACGGCGGCCTGGAGATGGACAAGGTGACCTCAGCGCTGATCGCCGAATCCATCAGCAAGCTGGCCAGCTTCTCGGTGGCCTTCAGCGCGCACGTGGGAATCGGCACGCTGCCCATCGTCTGGTACGGCACCGAGGAGCAGAAGCGGAAGTACCTGCCGAAGCTCGCGACGGGCGAGTGGATCGGCGCGTATGCGCTCTCGGAATCCTCCTCCGCGAGCGATGCCATGAACTGCCGCACGCGAGCGGTGCTTTCACCGGACGGGAAGCACTACATCCTCAACGGCGAGAAGATGTGGATCACCAACAGCGGCTTCGCCGACCTGTTCACGGTGTTCGCCAAGGTGGATGGCGACAAGTTCTCTGCCTTCCTGATCGAACGCCACACGCCGGGCTTTTCCATTGGCGCCGAAGAGCATAAGCTGGGCATCCGCGGCTCTTCCACCTGTCCGCTGATTCTGGCCGATTGCCAGGTTCCGGTGGAGAACCTGCTGGGCGAGGTCGGCAAGGGGCACCACATCGCGTTTAACATTCTCAACATCGGCCGCTTCAAGCTGGGTGCGGCTTGCGTGGGCGGGGCGCGCAACAGCCTGCAGGACGGCATCGCCTACGCCAAGGAGCGCAAGGCCTTCGGCAAGGCAATCGCCGAATTCGGCCTGATCCAGGAGAAGCTGGCCGAATCCGCCGCCGGAATTTACGCCGGCGAATCCATGGTCTACCGGACCATCGGCATGATCGATGCGGCGCTGGCCGATGTGGATTCCGCCGCCGCGGGAGCCTCCCGGGAAATCCAGAAGCGCGTCGAGGAGTATGCGGTGGAGTGCTCCATCCTCAAAGTGTGGGCCTCGGAGATGCTGGACATGGTGGTGGACCACGTCCTGCAAATCTACGCCGGATACGGCTATGTGGAGGAGTATCCGGCGGAGCGCGCGTACCGCGATTCGCGCATCAACCGGATCTTCGAGGGCACCAACGAGATCAACCGGCTGATCATCACCGGCTTTCTGATGAAGCGCGCGGCGGCCGGCCAGTTGCCGCTGCTCGGCGCAATCAAGAAACTGATGGATGAGGTGATGGCCGGTCCCAGCCCCGCCGAGGAACGCGAGGGCCCCTTAAGCGCCGAGCACCAGCTTCTGGCCAACTCGAAGAAGCTCGCCCTGTTTGCAGCGGGCGCGGCTTCGCAGAAATACATGATGGGTCTCGGGGACCAGCAGGAAGTGATGGGCGCCCTGGCCGATTGCATCATGGAAGTGTTTGCGATGGAATCGTCGATTCTGCGCGCGGAAAAACTGATCGCCGCCAAGGGAGCAGGGGCGGCGAAGCAGGCCATCGCCCTGACCCGGTATTACGCGGCCAAGGCCGCGCAGACGGTGGAGTCTTCATCGCGCAAGGTGATCTCAACCGTGGCGGAGGGCGATATGCTCAGGACCCAGATGGCGATTCTCCGCCGCCTCGCCAAGCACGAGCCTGCGGACACCATCGGATTAGGCCGCCAGATCGCCAAGCACGTGCTGACGTCTGGGAGGTACGCGCTGTAGGACCGCGCGGAAGCCAGTGACGAAGGTATTTTAGGGCAAGTCAATAAAGGGGTTCACGACGCGGACGCTTCCATGAAGCCGATCATGCTGAAGATCCTCCGTGAGGATTTCGGGCAGGCCGTAGTGCTCCGCGTATGCCCAGAGTTGTGCGTCGAACCAGTTCAATTAGTACGCCGCGCATCCGCGAACGGCATCACGGAGAATGGCTTCATTCGGGTAAAGAACCGTGAACTGTTTCAGTTCCGCTTCTCGCAGAGCGTCGGCTTGCTTGAGGATCACGTGGCCGCGAATGGGGCGCGTTACGGCCGCGACGAACTCAATGATCGCTTGATGCGGCACGCGCATGGAGTCTTCGATGATGCCCTGTCTGAGAATCTCGGTTGCGATCTTCTGCTTCCCGGCAAAGCGGCTATCGAACCGATAGATCAGAACTTTGGTATCAACTAGAGCGGCCACGCCGGCAAAGATCCTCTCTTCTCCATCCCCGGTTGCGAGGCCGTTCGGTGGCATGCCGTGATAGCCGCTTGCGGTGGCGTGCGGTCGCCTGGTCGAACAAACGGAGCCGTGATTCCCGACTTTGGGGCGCCGTCTATTTGCCTGAAGGAATCACGCGAATCACTTCGCCGGCCGGTACCCAGTCTATGTCAGAATGGCAACGGCGGCGGACCCTTCACATGGCAAGAAAGGGCAAAGAACCTATTCGCAACGGGCGCGTGTGGAGCGATAATCAACCCCGTCCCCCGGGCCGCGTGCGTGGCCGCGCCTGGCAAGAAGTAATGGACTTCGATTTCATCGTGGTCGGCTCCGGGTTCGGCGGCAGCGTGGCGGCCGCTCCTTTGGCGGCGGCTCACTTCTTAATGTTCGAGCCGAAGTTGAAAGCCGGGCCGCAGGAGAAGCGCACGGTGTAGCGGCCACTGTCCAACAGGTCGGGGAACAGGTGATCCCACACCAGGTCGGCCTGCGTTCTCCAGGCGAAGTGCTTGCCGAAGAGAATGTCGAAGCCGCCGCCGAAACCGACGAACCAGACATGGTCGGTTTTGCTCGGCGTGGCTATCAGGCCAGCCACGAGGGCCCTGACGACCGGGTCTTGCGGTTGCGGGGTGGCGGTTTCATGGATGATTCCTGCAAAGACCGGCCTCGCAAAGAGCGTCACCTTGGAAAAGTGCCGGAAGGAAAGTTGTGGACCGACGGCGTAGGTCTGTGTCTTGGAGTGCGCCGGAACGTACAAGGCGCCGTAATTGTAGCTGGTAGGGGGAGGGAATACCCCTGCGGCAATCGCCTGTCCTATCGAGTCCTGTAGCTGTAGATTCAACGCGGGAAGCAGCTGGGCCGGCTTGATCGTCAGATTGCCCTCCACCGCGGTAAAGTCGAAACCCAAAGAGAGCCAGGTTGTTGGGCGGACGCCGATTTGAAATGCGGCGCCATTTTCAAAGAGATTCACCTTCGGGCTGTCCAGAAAACTATAGCCGCCATAGAAATCGAAGCGCGTAACATACGACTGTTGACCGGAGAGCGGAACGGAAGCAAAGAGAATAATACCAATTGCGATGACGAAAGCGCGGTGTTTGTCGAACATAATTCTCCTCAGGCTGGCGGTGCTTCCGCGAATCTTCCCTGTTGGACCGGGGAGTCATCCCGGATCGGATTCGCGTCCGAACGGACACCGCACAAATGGTGTATCAAGGACAGACTACATCAAATTGAGGAGATTTGTAACCTAAAATTGTGATTTCCCACAGTCATTATGCTGGAAATGCCCACATTCGGACTGTACGATCATTTCGGCCCAGATCATCATAGGCGTCTTGGCATTGACATGATTTCTCGGCGAGAGCAATATGGTTTCAGGTTGAACACATCTTTATCTCTGTTATCAGATAGCTAAAGGCGAAATGCCTCGACGGGCATTAATTTCCAGATGCTGGGAAACTCAACAATCGGTCACGACCGTCAGGGAGCGCTCTTCCAGCCGCAACCAGTCTCCGTCTAGACTATGCCCGAATCCAAATCCATCCTCCATCCCGAGCTGCGCGGCCGCGTTGCGGTGGTCACCGGAGCCAGCCGCGGCATCGGCAAGGCTCTCGCAATCCGCCTGGCGCAGTGCGGCGCGGATGTCGCGGTGGCTGCCAAGAGCGAACAGTCCACCGAACGCCTGCCCGGCAGCATCCATGAAACAGCGGATGCCATCCGCGCCACGGGGCGGCGCGCCCTCGCCATCCCCACCGATGTCCGCGATGAGGACGCCATTCGCAACCTGATCGAGCGCACCCTTGCCGAACTCGGCCGCCTCGACATTCTGGTGAACAACGCCGGCGCCATCTGGGCACAACCCATCCTCCAGACGCCTCCCAAGCGTTTCGACCTCATGCTGGGCGTCAACGCCCGCGCCGCCTATGTCGCCTGCTATTACGCTCTGCCGCACATGGTGAAGCAGCAGTGGGGGCATGTCCTCAACATGTGCCCGCGGCTTAGCAACCGGCCCTCGCCCGGCAAAGTCGCTTACATGATCTCCAAGCTCGGGATGGCTCTGGTCGCGCTGGGCGTGGCCGCGGAGCACGAGCGCGACAACATAGCCGGCAACACGCTCTGGCCGCGCACCATCATCGAGACCCAGGCATCGATCGCCTGGAAGATGGCCGATCGCTCCCAGTGGCGTACCCCGGAGATTGTCTGCGATGCCGCGCTGGCCATCTTCGCCCAGGAGCCCCGAACCTGCACCGGACGCCAGTGGATCGACGAGCAAGCTCTCACCACTTTGGCCGGCATCACCGACTTCGACCACTACTGGTGTGAAGGCAAGCCCCCGGCGAATCCCATTTACATCGACGAGTGGTGACGGCGAATGCCCTGTGCGCTGGTCCTGTCGGCGGGTGGAATGTTCGGCGCCTATGAGGCGGGGGCCTGGAACGTGCTGTCGCAACGTTTCGAGCCCGATCTGGTAGTGGGCGCCTCGGTCGGCGCGCTCAACGGATGGGCCATCGCGGGCGGATGTTCGCCCGCCGAGCTGTTAGCCATGTGGCGGGATCCTGCCATCGCCCTAATGACGGGGCGGCGCTTACCCTTGGTCCCCTGGAACGGCTTTTTCGATCCCGCCGCGCTCGACCGGCACGTGCGGGACTGGTACCAGCGGTTCAAGCCTCGCGTGCCGTATTCGCTCACAATGGTGGAGGTTCCACGGCTCCGCCTGGTGCGAGTACCCCAGGAGCAGGTTACCCCGGAGCATCTCATGGCCTCCTGCGCGGTGCCGTTCGGGTACCCGCCCGTGCGTATCGACGGCAAGCTCTACGTGGATGGAGGCCTGCTCGACGTCCTGCCGGTCTGGGCCGCGGCCGAAATGGGCGCCACCAACGCGATCGCGGTGAACGCGCTTCCCCTGATGCCTTCGCGTTCGCTGCGCGCGGCGGCCCGCGTGGTTCGCCTCCTGGGCCGGAAGCCCGCCAAGGTTGCAGGTCTGGACCTCGTGTTGATCAGTCCCCGAACTCCGCTGGGGTCGGTTCGGGACGCCATCACCTGGAGCCCGGAGAATGTGCAACGGTGGATTCAGCAGGGCGAAGACGACGCCGAAGCTGCGCTTGGATGACGGCAGCCCTTACCCGTTTGCCATTCCCTGGCTGAGGCTCCATAGGCTATACTGCACATGGAGAATCAGATGTCCAAGTCTCTTATTGCCCTATGGCTGGTCCCGCTGGGACTGATCTCAGGCCAGGAACTCAAGCCGGTTGCGCTGCCAACCCCTCAAACCAGCGGCGGCAAACCGTTGATGCAAGCCCTCAAAGAGCGGAAGTCGGTGCGCGACTTCGGCCCGGAGCAGCTTTCCAGGCAGGTGCTTTCGAACCTTCTATGGGCTGCCTGGGGCATCAACCGCGAGGACGGCCGGCGCACGGCGCCTTCGGCATCCAACCGCCAGGAAATCGACGTCTACGTGATAATGGCCGATGGAGCCTACGTCTACGATGCGAAGGCGAATGCGCTGCAGCCCGTGGTGCGGACCGACCTGCGCAAGCTGGCCGGAACCCAGGGGTACGCGGCCGATGCGCCGGTCAACCTGATCTACATCGCCGACACCGCCAAGTTGGGCGGTGACGACGCGGCAAGCCTGGCTCTAGCCAACGCCAACACCGGGTTCATCGCGCAGAACGTGTATCTGTTCTGCGCTTCCGAAGGCCTGGCCACGGTAGTGCGCGCATCGGTGGATCGCGCCGCTCTGGGCAAGGCGCTGCATCTGCGCGCGGAGCAGCGGATCACGCTTGCGCAAAGCGTGGGCTACGCCAAGAAGTCGGCCGGAGACTAGCATCCGCGCGCAGGCAGGGCCAAGAATCAATTGGGGCAGCCAATCCTGGCCGGACCGGCTTTCCAGCCGGCCCGGCTGGCTTCAAGCCTTTTTCTTCAGCGCCTCGGCTACCCTTTCCGGAGTCATGGGCAACTGCAACATTCTGGCGCCGACGGCGTCATAGATGGCGTTGGCGACCACCGCCCCGACAGTGATGATGGGCGGTTCGCCGCCTCCCAGCGCGGCGGCGCCGGGATTGTCGATCAGGATGGTCTCGATCTTGGGAAGCCAGGAGAATCGCGGGAGCTCGTAGCTGCCGAAGTTGCGGTCGAGCACTTCGCCGTCCTTGAAATGGACTTCTTCGCTGAGCGTGTAGCCCAGGCCCATGGTGAGGCAGCCTTCCATCTGCTGGCGCATGCCGTCGGGATTGACCGCCCAGCCCACGTCCAGGGCGGACACCATGCGCTTCACCTGCACGTGACCGGTGGTCTTGTTGACGGTGACCTCAGCCATGGTGGCGGAGCAGGCGCCGGAGTAGATGCCGCAGGCGACGCCGACACCGCGTCCGCTGGGGGCTTTGCCGGGCTTCCAGCCGAACTGTTTGGCGGCGGCTTCGAGGACGCCGCGCAGCCGGGGGTTGGAGAGATGATTGAGGCGGAACTCCAGCGGATCAACGCCGGCTTTGGCCGCGAGGATGTCCATGTGGGATTCGCGCGCGAAGGAATTGGTGTTGACCGAAGGAGCGCGCCACGGGCCGACAGCGAAGGGGTGCATGCCGGGAGGGTTGCCGCCCTGCCAGCCGCCCGCCGAGAGGGCGCGCTTGTTGGGGATGTCGTAAAAGGAATCGGACTCGCGCTCGCCCGCCCCCACCACGCTGAAGTCCCAGAACGCGATCTTGCCGGCGCTGGTCAGTCCGGCACGGATCTTGACGACCGCGGCCGGACGGAAGGTATCGAGGAAGAACTCTTCGGCGCGGTTCCAGACCACCTGGACGGGCCTGCCGGTGGCCTTGGCGAGGCGGGCGGCCTCGACAGCCTGTGGTCCGGCGCTCTTGCCGCCGAAACCGCCGCCGACATAGGGCGTCACGATGCGCACGTTCTGCGGGGTGAAGCCGAGGGCCTGCGCCACTTGGGGTTTGACAGAGAATGGCGCCTGCGTGCTGACCCAAACGGTGGCCTTGCCGTCTTCGATGTTGGCCGTGGCGGAGTGAGTTTCCATGGGCGCGTGCGCCACATAGCTGTTGAGATAGGTCTCTTCGACGATGGTGGCGGAGGCCTTCTCTCCCGCGGCCAGGTCGCCGCTCGAGCCGGAGGGCCGGAACGGCGGCGCGGTCTTGAGGAGGTGGTCGAAGATGGTTTTGTCATCCACCGTGGAGGGCGGTGGGTCGAACTGCGCCTTCACCAGACCGAGCGCGCGATCGGCCAGGTCGGGCCGTTCATGCAACACAGCCAGCAGGTCGCCGTCCCTGACCACGCGGGCGCCGAACTTCTCGGCGGCGCTGGTATCGGCGTTGAGCAGTTTCGCGCCGTGCGCCGGGGGCCTGATCACGCGGCCATGCAGCAAGCCCGGGAAAGCGAAATCGGCGGCGTATTTTCCCTTGCCGGTCACCTTGTCCAGCGCGTCCTTGCGGGCGGCGGGATGCGCGGCAACCGTGAATTTCGCCACCGGCTTCAGCGGCACGTTGGCCAGGTGCCGCTCGATGCGCTTGCCTTCCACCAGTTGCGCGTAGCTGATGCGTCTGGCGGGCGTGGAGGGGTCGGTGACCACGCCGGCCTTTACCACGAGCCGTTCCACGGGCGCCTGGAGTTGTTCGGCGGCCATTTCGAGAAGGACCGCGCGCGCCTCGGCGGCAGCGCCCCGCAGGGCCGGGCCGAACATGGGAATGCACATCGAGCCAAAGGTGCCCATGTCGTAAGGGCACAGGTCGGTATCGCCGAGGACCATGTCGACGGAGTTGTAGTCGACGTCGAGCTCTTCTGCGAGGAGCTGCGCGAGCGACGTCATGGGGCCCTGTCCGAGTTCCACTTTGCCCGAGAAACAGGTAACGCGGCCATCGGCGCCGATGCGCAGGTAGGCGTTCAGATCGGCCGGCATGTTCTGGCGTTGCGGAAGCCGCGCCGGCTCCTGGTAAGCGTTCACGCGGTTCACGCCGAAAAAGACGAAGAGGCCAGTGCCGGCGGCGGCGAAGAAACCGCGGCGGCTCAGATTCGTCTCAGGTTGGTTCAAATCAGGCCGGTTCACAGCGCACCTCCTTTGGCCATGCCGGCAGCGTCCTGGATGGCGTCCATGATGCGCACATGTGCGCCGCAGCGGCAGAGGTTGTCGTCCATGTGGCGGATGATCTCGGCGTGGGTGGGCTTGGGAGTTTTCAGGAGCAGCGCGTAGGCCGTGAGGATCATACCCGATGTGCAATAGCCGCACTGGAAGGCGTGGTGCTCCAGAAAGGCCTGCTGGATGGCGTGTAACCCATTCTGGCCGAGGCCCTCAATGGTCATGACTTGTTTGCCGGCAACGTCCTTGACCGGCGTGGAGCAGGACCGGACGGCCTGCTTATTGACGATCACGGTGCAGGCGCCGCATAAAGCTTCGCCGCAGCCGAACTTGGTGCCGGTAAGGCCGAGGTCGGAGCGCAGCACCCACAAGAGCATGCGCTCGTCGTCGACCTTCACGCTGGCCGGCTTGCCGTTGAGCGTGAATGAAATGGTTCGTTCCATGGAAACCCCCTTACCGCTTGATACAGGCTTAACGCTATTAATATCTGGTAGTATTGTATCCCATGGCGGGAATACGGCAGGCGCGTGCCAGGCGCCTGTAGAGAGCGGAAAGAGGAAGGCGATGACATTTAACGAGACGCCGCTTGGCAATGGGGTGATTCAAGTGGACGCGGGCGGGCACAGGCTGGTGTGTCCCGTTTGCCAGAACGCTACATATCATGAGCGGAACACGCTGCTGCACACGCGGATGTCAGCGTTCTTCAGGATGGACTGGGCTACGGGGGACACCGCGGTCAATTTCGTCTGCTCCAACTGCGGCTATATTTTCTGGTTCCTGCCGTAGGGCGCCAGCCGCGGCCATCAACGCATCAACTGGCCGCCGTTGACCTCGACCGTCTCTCCCACCACGTAGCTGGCGGCGTCGGATGCCAGGAAGGCGATCACATTGGCGACCTCTTCGGGCGTGCCCACTCTGCCCAGCGGAATGGTCTTGACGAAAGTGGCGATCATCTCGGGGGTCGAGAATACCTCGTGGAACGGCGTGTCGATAACTCCCGGCGAAACCGCGTTGACGCGGACGCCATAAGGCGCGAGTTCCTTCGCCAGGGATTTCGTGAACGAAATGAGGCCGGCTTTGGCGGTGGCGTAGGCGCCTGCGCCCGGACCACCGCCATTGTGCGCGGCGATGGAGACCACGTTGACGATGGCGCCGGCGCGGCGTTCGATCATCGACGGGGCCACGGCTTGCGAGGCGAAGACGGCGCTCTTCAGGTTGAGCGCGACAACATCGTCCCAAAGTTTCTCGGTCAATTCGCGGATGGGCGCGCGCTTCACCAGGGAGCCGGCGTTGTTGACCAGAATATCGATGGGCCCGAACTCTTTAACGACCTGGTCGATGACGGCATGGATATCGCCAGTCTTTCGAAAGTCGCCAACCACCGCGACTGCGGTTCCGCCGGCCGCGGTAATCGACTCCATTACCTGGATCGCGCCCGTCTGGTTGTGATGGAAACCGATGGCCACGCGCGCGCCGAGCGAGGCGAGCAGCCCGGCGGTAGCCGCGCCGATGCCCGATGAGGCGCCTGTGACTAATGCGACTTTGCCTTTTAGGTCCGAATAGGTTGGCATGACAGATTCTATTGTTTCACGGGACAGGTGTCACGGGGTTGCGGCCCGCGTTCAGCGGTCCCCGCCCTTCTTCTGTATCTCGGTGGGCACTCGAGTCCGGTCGAAGGGCAGCACCTTGACGGTCCATTTCAGCGGCACAGTTTCGGGAATGAAGCACTCGCGGTCGTCGCAGGCCTGGTAACGGAATGCGCCTTCGATGGTCAGATTCCGGTCGGTATCGAGGAGCGGTTGAAGCTCTTGTGCGTTGCCGATAGTGATGGTCTCGATCACGCGGAAGCGCCCTTCATACACCGGAACGGTTTCGTGGATGACGGCCAGCGTCATAGATTTGGATGGCGGGAAGACCGCGGGGTCGGGCTGAAAGGCCGGCGTTTTGGTGAGGCTCAAGGCCACTGGAATGTAGCCCTCGACGCCGGGCGCGTAGACATGGACGCGGTTGGGAAGATCGATTTCCACCGCCAAGGTGATGCGTTGCCCCGAGCGAACGGCGTCATCGCTCGCCGACGCGCCGAGCTTCAGATGTTTGGCGTCGAGGGATTGGTGCACGGCTGGCATGAGGCCGAACTGGCGCAGCAGCATGGAAGCCGGTGTGTCGCGGACGCGGTAATCGTCTTCGAAGAACTTGCCGGTTACCACGCCGCGGGCGTCCAAAACATAAGTGCCGGGATACGGGATACCATACTGCGGCGTTCCCTTCGCCACCGTGTCATTCAAAATCGCATAGCGCCGGATGACGGCCGAATCGGCATCCGAAAGCAGCGGGAAAGTGATGTGAGCGCGGGCGGCGAACTGCTTGAGAACTTCCGGGCTGTCGTAACTGATGGCCGCAAGACCCAGGCCCTGCGCATGAATGCGGTCTGCGCTCTCTTCCAACTCGACCAGTTGGGCTTTGCAGAAGGGTCACCAATCGGCCGAGCGGTAGAAGACCAGCAGCGCGCCCTTGGGACCCAGGATGGAGTGCAAGGTCTGCCACGCGCCATTTTGATCCGGCAGGCGGAAGTCGGGGGCCGGGTCACCGGCATTGGGGCCGGTGGGAACTGTCACGGCGGCGGCGACTGCGCACAACCAGAGAACCGAAGCGAGTAACTTCATAAGTTGCCCCGGGGGCATACCTGATGATGGCACAGTTCCCACTCGACCAGAAACCGCGTGTGGTACGTTCCGATTACCGCCGCTTGGCGGCGAATGAGCAGAGGCCGGCGAGCGGGCACTCTTCACAAAGCGGGCGCGTGTTGCGGCAAAGCGTCTTACCGTGGTGCCGCAACAGCAGGTGGGCTCGCGAGAGCGGCGCTGCGCCGCGGGGGATCTGGTCGCGCACGGCTTCCTGAAGGGCGCGGTACATGGCGCCGTAGTTTTTCTGGGGCCGCGCGTAGCCGAGGCGCTGGAGCACGCGCGACCCGTTCCATTCCAGAGGCAGGCCGGCGCTCAATCCACAAAACATCAGAATCTTTTCGGCGCCCGGCTGGCCGATGTTGGGAAACTGCTGCAGCGCGCGTTTGGCCTTGGCGTAGGGCTCCTGAAGAATCGAGTCGAGGTTGCCGCCGAATTGCTGGAGAGTGACGCGCGCGATCTCGCGCCAGCGGAACACGCGGGTCTCGGGGCGCATGCCGCCCATGGTGGCGAGTGGGAAGAGAATCTCCTGGGGAGCTTGCCAGATGGCCTCGGCGGTGAGACCGACCTGTTCACGCAAGCCTTCGAAAACCGCGGTCCGGCGTTCATCGGACAGCAGATAACAGGCGTTCTCCCAGAGCACCAGCTCGAAAGGGCCGTGAGCCGGCGGCAAGACAGGCTCGCCGTAATGTTTCTTCAGAAGGGCGATGATCTTCTTTAACTCGGGCATGCGGGCTGTCAATGATTATACTCGGGCTGATGAGCAGGTTTCGCCTGCCACGACCGGCCAGGAGGCCGGTCCCACTTAGAGGCAAGCCACTTGGAGTAGACTACCGAAATGAAGCGAATCGTCCTGGCAACTGTTTTTCTGGTTTCCGCCGCGGCGGCGGGCACCTTCACACTGGAGCAGGTTCTCTCGGCGCCGTTTCCCTCGGAATTGACGGCCTCACCCGGCGGCGGCAAGGTGGCATGGCTGTTGAACGAACGCGGCGCGCGCAACGTGTGGATGGCTGTGGCGCCCGATTACAAAGGAATCCGTCTCACTGCCTACACCAACGACGACGGGCAGGATATCGGTCAACTGCATTGGACGCCCGATGGCCACGCGGTGGTATATGTGCGCGGCGGCGACCTGGAATTTCTGGGCCGTCCCGATCCGAACCCGACCGCCAATACCGACGGCGTGGAGCAGGCGATTTGGATTGCCGCTCCGGGTGAGGCCCCGCGCCGGATCGCGCCCGGCCACTCACCGGCGATTTCGCCCAAGGGAGACATGATTGCGTTTCTGCGGGCCGGTCAGATTTTTGCGGCGCCGCTCGAAGGCGCCGAACGGCCCGCCCAACTCATCCACGCGCGAGCGGGGGTGACGGCGCGGGATCTGGAATGGTCGCCGGACGGATCGAAGCTGGCCTTCGTCAGCGACCGCGCGAACCACAGCTTCATCGCGGTTTATGACGTGGCGGGGAAGTCGCTTTCGTACCTGGAGCCGACTGTGGATCGCGACAGCAACCCCGCGTGGTCGCCGGACGGCAAGCAGATTGCGTACATGCGAACGCTGGTGACGGCGCGCGCGGGCCGGGGCGGCGATGGCGCCCGGCGCTCGGGCGAGCCATGGACCATCCGCGTGGCCTCCGTGGCGGATGGCTCCGGCCGCCAGATCTGGAAGGCCGACGAAGGCCCGGGCAGCGTGTTTCACGCCATGGAGTCGGCAAACCAACTCTATTGGGCGGCGGGCGACCGCGTCGTGTTCCCGTGGGAAAAGACCGGCTGGCTGCATTTGTATTCCGTAGCGGTGGAAGGCGGCGCAGCCACGCTGCTGACGCCCGGCGACTTTGAAGTGGAGCATGTTGCCTTTTCCGAGGACCGCAAGGAGCTGGTGTTTTCGTCCAACCAAGGCGATATCGACCGGCGGCACATCTGGCGAGTTGCCGCGGCCGGCGGCGCGCCGAAGGCCGTAACGACGGGCGAGGGTCTGGAATGGTCTCCGGTTTTGGCGGGCGGCGTAGTGGCGTTTCTGCACGCCGACGCGCGGAACCCGGCGCGGGCCGCGATCCAGATGGGAGGCCAGATCAAGGACCTGGCGCCGGATTCGATCCCGGCGGATTTCCCGGCGAGCTCGCTGGTCGAGCCGCAGCAGATCATCTACAGCGCCTCCGACGGCATGAAGATTCATGGCCAGCTTTTTCTGCCGCCCGACGGCGGGCCGGGGAAGCGCCATCCGGCGCTGGTCTTCATGCACGGAGGATCACGGCGCCAGATGCTGCTGGGCTGGCACTACATGGATTACTACAACAACGCCTATGGCATGAACCAGTACCTGGCGAGCCTGGGCTATGTAGTGCTGTCGATCAACTACCGCAGCGGCATCGGATACGGAATGGATTTTCGCGAGGCCATCAATCAGGGCGCATCGGGCGCCAGCGAGTACCACGACGTGGAAGGCGCCGGCCTCTATTTGCGCGACCGCGCCGACGTGGACGCGGCGCACATCGGCCTGTGGGGCGGGTCTTATGGAGGATACCTGACGGCCATGGGGCTCGCGCAGGGTTCCGATCTGTTCGCGGCGGGAGTGGATTTCCATGGGGTGCACGACTGGAGCGCGCGGACCGGCGGCGGACCCAATGCTCCCGCCGAGACCACGCCGCCGGACGCCGCGCGCCTGGAGGCCGCGCGGGTGGCGTTCGAGTCGTCGCCGATGGCGTCGGTGAAGACCTGGCGCTCGCCGGTTTTGCTGATTCACGGCGACGACGACCGCAACGTGAATTTCTCCGAGACGGTGACGCTGGTGGCGGCGCTGCGGCAGCAGGGCGTATACTTCGAGCAACTGATCATCCCGGACGAGATCCACGGTTTCCTGCGGCACGCGTCGTGGTTGATGGCGTACCACCGGGCGGTGGATTTCTTCAAGCGGAAACTGTGATCGCTCTTTGCCGCGAATGTGGCGCACGCACTCGTGGGCGACGGATCCGTTGTAAGCGATCATGCCTCGTGATACCTTCAGATTCAGACGAAGACGTCTCGAAAGTGAGGGCACGACGGATGAACCGCAACGCACGCATTTTCTGTTTTCTCGTACTTACGCTCGCCGCATTGGGCGGTTGCTCCAGCGAGCCACCAGCCAAAGAATCCAAGAAAGCTGGCACAGTGCCAGACAGAATCCAGGGAAAGGCCCAAGTCCTGGTGGAATCGGCCGGGGCAAGCGATGCCGCTCTGAACGCGGGTGGACCTTCTGTGTACCTTTGGGAAGGCGCGCATCGCTACCGCCTGTTCTTGAGGACACCCGTTGAGGTAGTCCACGGGAGCGAGTATATTGCCGAGGGCGTCGATGCGCAAAAGGCCATTGACGGGATTGGCGATCCCGACCAGGGCAAGAACGGCTATCCGCTCCAATCAAGCTGCGAGCGCGTCGTCAGGATGGCCTGGACCAACGTGCCCCTTGATGAAATCGATGCGAATGCCTCGGTCTTGCGCGCCAGGGTGCAACGGTATCCCGCCAGGTCCGTATTCCTGGTTACGCGGATACGGCCCGTTACATCTGCGGAGAGCAGCAGCGCTTCCGCGGAACCGAAGAAAGACGCCGCGGTCGAGGAGAAGAACATCCCCGAAGTCTCTGTTGCGGCGGATAAACAGCGCGCTTTTCTGATTGAGGGTCCGACCGTTCAAACCGCGCCCCTTTGGGAGCCCGCGGGGGGAACGGTTCGTTGCAAAGTCATCATCGACCCAGAAGGGAAAATCTCTGACCTCGAAACCGGCGCGCAACTCTGTGAGACTGTGCCATGGTCTCAGTTTCGTTATCAGCCCCCGGTCCAGGGCGGCCACCCGGTAAAAGTGAGCACCGAGGTCGAAGTGCGCTTCGAACCGCGAAAGTAAATACCTCGCTGTACTGGGGATTACGAGGGATTACACGCGGCATGCGCCACCCTACCGCCGCTCCCGGGGTGCGGGACCACCAGAGTGGTCGCTGTCCCGCTTTGCCCCTGAGACGATTACCATAGGAGGATTCAAAGCTTCCATGAGGTAAAGGGCAATCGATGCGATCACGACTCCTATTCACGGTCCTGTTTCTGACTCAAGCCGGTTTTTCGCAGGTGGATGAAGCGCTGCTCAAAGGCATGCAGTATCGCCTGATCGGCCCGTTTCGAGGCGGTCGCGTGCTGGCCGTCGCGGGCGTTGCGGGCGACCCGCAAACCTATTACTTCGGCGCCGCCGCAGGAGGAGTGTGGAAGAGCGTCGACGGCGGCGCGCACTGGACGCCCCAGTTCGATAGGGAAGCCGTTTCCTCCATCGGCAGCATTGCGGTGGCGCCGTCCGACCCCAACATCGTGTATGTGGGCACGGGCGAAGGATGCCTGCGCGGAGACATTTCTTACGGCGATGGCGTCTACCGATCCAATGACGGCGGCAAGACCTGGAAGAACCTGGGATTGCGGGACTCGCGCCATATCCCGAAAGTTCTGGTGGATCCGCGCAACCCCGAGACGGTCCTGGTGGCGGCGATGGGCCACGCATTCGCACCCTCGACCGAGCGCGGCGTCTTCCGCTCGACCGACGGCGGCAAGACCTGGGTGAAGGTTCTCTATGTCGACGACCACACTGGCTCGACCGACATCGCGTTCGCCCCGAGCAACCCGAATGTTGTGTTTGCGGCCATGTACCAGGCCGAGCGCCAGCCGTGGACCTTCACCAGCGGCGGCGGCAGCGGTCTCTACCGGTCGACCGATGGCGGCGCAACCTGGAAGCACCTGGAAGGCAACGGGCTGCCCGCAGGCGTGCTCGGCCGGATCGGCGTCTCGGTTTCCGGCGCGGACCCGAACCGCGTCTATGCGCTCATCGAAGCCGAAAAGGGCGGCCTGTACCGCTCCGATGACGGCGGCGACAAGTGGGAACCGGTCAATGACGATGAACGGTATCGCCAGCGCGCCTGGTACTTCAGCCACGTCTTTGCCGACCCGCGGGATGCCGACACCGTCTATGCGCTCAACACCGGGATGTTTCGTTCCACCGATGCTGGCAAGACATTCACGCTGCTTCCCGCGCCGCATGGCGATCATCACGCGCTGTGGATCGACTCCGCCAACCCGGCGCGTATGATCAACGGCGACGATGGGGGCGCGACCATCAGCATCGACGGCGGCAAGAACTGGACGCCGCAAATCAATCAGCCCACCGCGCAGTTCTACCATGTGACCACCGACAATCGCTTCCCCTATTACATTTTCGGCGCGCAGCAGGACAACAGCCCCGTGGCAACGGCCAGCTGGAGCGATTCGGGCTTGATTGGCATGCGCAACTGGTATGAGGTGGCGGGACAGGAGAGCGCTTTTATGGCCGCCGACCCGCGCGACGGCAACATCGTCTATTCGGCCGGCCAGGGAGTGTTTCGCTTCGACAAGCACAACGAGCAGGGCCTCGATATTTCACCCTGGCCGGTTGATTTCGCCGGCCACGGCGTGGCCGACTTCCCGCACCGTTTTCAATGGACCGAGCCGATTCTCTTCTCGCCGCACGATCCCAACGTGATCTATACCGCCGGGGAAGTGGTTTTCAAGACCACCAACCAGGGAAAGAGCTGGACCGTCATCAGCCCCGATCTGACACGCAACGACAAGACCAAGCAGCGCGCTTCCGGTGGTCCCATCACCGAGGACAATACCAGCGTGGAATACTATGACACGATTTTTGCGCTGGCCGAATCGCCGGTCGAAAAGGGCCTGCTGTGGGCGGGCAGCGACGATGGACTGCTGCACGTTTCGCACAATGGCGGCGGCTCCTGGCAGAATATCACGCCGCCTTCGATGCCGGAATGGGGGTTGGTGAGTATGATCGACCCCTCGCCGCACAGCGCGGCGGCGGCCTACGTCGCGGTAGACCGCCATAAGCTGGATGACTTCAAGCCCTACCTCTTCAAGACCGCCGATTACGGCAAGACCTGGACCGGTATCGCCGCCGGCATTCCCGATGGCGATTACGTTCACACCGTGCGCGAAGATCCCAAACGCCGGGGACTACTCTACGCCGGCACGGAAACCGGGGTTTGGATTTCATTCGACGACGGCGCGCACTGGCAAAAGCTGCGGCTAAACCTTCCCACCGTGCCGGTTCACGACCTGGTAGTCAAAGACGACGACCTGGTGGTAGCCACGCACGGCCGCGCCTTCTGGGTTCTGGACGATCTGACTCCTCTGCGTAAGATTGCGCCTGCGGATGTAGACGCAGCGGTTAAACTCTTCGCGCCGCGTCCGGCGTACCGCGTGCGTTTTCCGGATACGCTCGACCGGCGGCAGCCGGCGGGCGAGAATCCTCCGCCCGGCGCCATCATTTATTACTATCTGAAATCCGCGCCTAAGGATGCAGTCAAGCTGGAAATTCTGGACGCGCAGGACAATGTGGTGAAGACCTACTCCAGCGTCAAAGCGGACGAGGAACTCGGGCCCGCGGAGTGGCCGGATGTCCAGCGGTTGAGCGAAGTGCTTCCCACGGAACCGGGCTTGAACCGCTGGTTCTGGAATCTGCGCCTGGAAGATCCGGTCAAGGTTCCGGGCGCGTTTTACGAAGCCGATATCCCACCGAAGGGCCCCATGTCTCTTCCCGGCGCATATCAGGTGCGTCTCGCAGTTGGAGGCCAGAGCCAGACCGCGCCGCTCGAACTGCGCCAGGATCCGCGCATCCAACTGTCGGCCGCCGACCTTGCAAAACAGTTCGATCTCGAAAAGCAGATTGCGCGCCGGCTGACCTCGCTGCACAACGCGGTCAACGAAATCCGCGATCTGCGCGCGCAGCTCACGGCGCTCGGGCAGCATTATAAGAACGTGCCCGCATGGGAGCCCTTGAAGCCGGTGGCCGACGATCTGCTAAAGAAGATCGCGGCCGTGGAGGAAAAGGTGATGCAGGTCAAGATGAAAAGCACGGAGGGCGATCTGCGGTATCCCACCATGATCGACGAGCAGTTGATCTACCTGAGCTGGAGCGTGGACTCGACGGACGCGGCGCCGACCGAAGGTCAGCAACAACTCTTCGCGAAACTCAGCGCGGAACTCCAAGAGCAGTTGAACCGATGGGATCAAATCCTGAGCCAGGACCTTGCGGGCTTCAATCGCGCCGCGGAGAAGCAGAAAATCAGCCTGGTCGACGTGAGGCCGAAGCAACAATGAGGCCCGTCCAATGCGAGCCGCGACTTGTCGCTCGACCGTAAGGGAGCGGTCTTCGGCATATAAGACTGCATTGATGACGGTGTAAGGATCCGAATGAAGATTGCAACACAAACCGGCTCGCTTCGTTCCAGTCTCACTTACGAACCTCAAGGGCTGCAATTCGGCACCAGCGGACGGCGGGGCAAGGTGGTGGATCTCACGCAGTTGGAGGTCTACATCAACGCGCTGGCGGAGCTCGAATACTTGCAATCGCGCGATCCCTCCGAGGGCGGAATCGTCCGGGGCGAGGAGTTTTTCTTCGCGCGCGACCTGCGGCAAAGCTCCGGCAGCTTTGTGCCGGAACAAGGCGGGCGCGGGGAGATCGCCCAGGCAATTGCGGCGGCCATCCTTGACACCGGCATGCGCGCGGTCAACCTGGGATTGATTCCGACTCCGGCGTTGATGTGTTATGCGCTGGCCCGCGGCAAAGGCAGCATCATGGTGACCGGCAGCCACATTCCATTCGACCGGAACGGCTACAAGACCAATAGCAGCCGCGGCGAACTGCTCAAACAGGAAGAAGCGCCCATCAACGAGCAGGTGCGCAAAGTCCGGCAGAGGCTGTACAATCAGCGCCGGGGCGAGTCGCTCTTCGATGA